>JAESGM010000121.1_pt1 | contig 195592 bp, 163 predicted proteins | sample 9269721 | NCBI WGS metagenome assembly JAESGM01 (sample SAMN15720920, study PRJNA650825) | algae metagenome | isolation source: Komarekiella atlantica HA4396-MV6 and co-occurring heterotrophs from... | place: USA: Theobald House, Kauai, HI | collected 2009-07-29 | reverse complement strand
AAAACTTTATGTTATTCCAAGTCAGAACAAATGCTGAGATACTCAATTAAATTGTTACTCCATTATTTGAAGTATCAAACTGTACCTGCATAAGTTAATTCATCCCTTTATTCAGCAACGCCAAAAATAAGTCTGTTTGAAATTCAAATACTCTATTAGCGCAGAGATTGACACAGAAAAACACCAGTAGCGGCTGCTGGTGTTTTTTCTTAGCAAATAAAGCTTTGAGGCATCAAAGCTTACTTTAGAGCATACTGCTGAAAAATTTGTAAGTTAAACACTCATTAGCTAAATACTAAATTGCATTCAAAGATGGTTTGTCCGATTAGAACCTTGGGGAGGGTAGCGACTTAAATAGAGGGTTAATTAAGAAACTCAGCAATTCGCTTCACAGCAATTTCTAACAACGGTGGCTCATGCACCAAGGCAAAACGGACATACCCTTCTCCAGATTTGCCAAAGCCTGCACCTGGCGAAGCGGCTACACCAGTCTGCTTGACTAATTGGGTACAAAATTCTATGGAGTTTTGGCTCCAGAGTGAGGGCAACTTTGCCCAGATATACATTGTGGCCTTGGGAGTGGAAACGTGCCAGCCAATGTGGTGTAAAGCAGTAATGAAGGCATCACGGCGTTGACGAAAGGTAGCAACAGCAGATTGAACTCCAGCTTGCGGCCCAGTCAGTGCAGCGATCGCACCATTTAAAATCCCTCGATACTGATTGAAATCAACAGCTGCTTTTACCTGGCGCAAGGCGTTAATTAATTGGGGATTACCGATGGCATAGCCAATGCGGAAGCCGCCCATATTATAGGACTTGGAAAGGGTAAAAAATTCAATAGAAACGTTTTTATCTGGGTCAGCTTGCAGAATAGAAGGGACTAAGGATTTTGGATTTTGGACTTCGGCTTCGCTCAGTCGAACGATTTTAGATTTTGGACTGAGAAGAGAATTTTCCCACTTCCCAGCCTCAAATACTAAATCTACGTAGGGAAAATCATGAACCAGAACGAGATTGTGTTGCTCACAGAAGGCGACAGCTTCTTGGAAAAAAGATAATGGCGCGATCGCAGCGGTGGGATTGTGAGGATAGCTTAAAACCATCATCCGTGACTGGGCCAAGACGGGGGCGGGAATATCGGCAAAGACTGGCAAAAAACCGTTTTCTGCCAGTAGTGGCATTGGGTAAATTTGACCGCTAGCTAGGTAGACTCCCCCCGCATGGGAGGGGTAGCCTGGATCTTGCAACAGGGCAAAATCTCCTGGATTAAGCAATGCTAGGGGTAAATGGGCTGTGCCTTCTTGGGAACCAATGAGGGGCAATACCTCAGTTTGCGGATCGACTTTGATGCCAAATTTGTGTTCATACCAGTTGGCTGCGGCTTGGCGAAATGCTTGAGTGCCATTAAACAGCAAATAACCGTGGGTACTGCGATCATGTAGAGACTGGGCGATCGCCTCAATAACGTGTGCCTCAGCTGGTAAATCAGAAGATCCTAATGACAGATCAATTAACTGTCGCCCAGCTGCCAAAGCTGTGGCTTTGGCCCTGTCCATATCAGCAAATACATTGGATTGTAGGGGTTGTAAACGTTTTGCAAATTGTATGTTAGTCATTTGTTCTCTCTTACTCCTTCGGGTTCGCCAGTCCACTCGGCGGCAGAGCCGCACGTGTGGCTGGTCTCACAAAGTTAAGCCAGTCGCAAGGGAAAGGGTTAAGAGACTTGTGCGTTAGCGTAGCGGTAGCGACGCAGGAGCGTCACTGGTGCTGAGCAAAGGCTTCCTTAGATCAGACTTTGCGCTTTGTCCTCTCTTGAAAAGTTTGATCCGAGGTTTTTCTCTACGAGACGCACTCGCGTTCGGCTCAAACTTTTCGCTTTGTCCTACCCTGCGGGTACTCCTTGCTTATGGGACGCTCCGCGAACGGGGAACTCAAAGAGTAGCCGCTGGCGCGTCTAGATCATTTGCTAATGACTTATGACTAATTACTACTTAAGTGCGTATCTAGGAGGGTGAGTAATTTGTCTTTACCGATGACTCCCTCAGTGGATATTAAAACTTTCTCGTCTTGAATTAGTCTGAGAGCGGGTACGCCTTCCACTTGGTACTGCTTGACAGTTAGTGGATTGGGGTCAATTTCCATTTTAACGACTTTGAGGCGATCGCTATATGCGGTGGCAGCTGAGTTAATTGCTGGCGACATCAATTGACAAGGCCCGCACCAAGAAGCCCAAAAGTAAACCAATACTGGTAGATCGGCTTTCAACACTTCGGCTTCAAACTCAGCATCAGTTATGGTGATTACACCCTTACTCATTGCAGTCTCCATGAGGTGGCATTGATCAAAGTTTGCACACACAATACTTTATCCCAAACTGAGAGTCAGTGGTCAGTCATCAGTCATCAGTGACAAAAACAAACAACTGACAAGTTATGCAAAATCCCACAACCAACAGGCGTGGGATTGACTTCAAATAAGTTTTTTGCCAATGTTACATTTGATCCAATTGCTTGCGTAGAGAATCCAACTCGGCATCAACAACTTCATTAGACTTAGGAGCGTTGGTTTCTTGTTGCGGCGGCAGTTGGGGTTGACTTTGGGGACTCGCAGGTGGTAGCATCTGCGCCTTCAAAGCTGCCAACTCATCATCAACATCGCTACCAGATTCCAAGCGGGCAAATTGGCTTTCTAAATCTGAACCCGCCAACTCTGCTACAGATTGGGCACGAGCTTCTTGCATCAAGACTTTTTCTTCCATCCGCTCAAAAGCAGACATTGCACTGCTGCTATTCATCCCACGCACCATACCTTCGAGTTGCTCTTGAGCTTTGGCTGTAGTAATCCGAGTTTTGAGCATTTCTTTCTTGGTTTTAGCTTCAGAAAGCTTGCTTTCTAACTGAATTAAGTTGCGCTTGAGGGTTTCAACTTGAGTGCTTTGCTGATCTAGACTGGCTTTGAGTTGTGTGCCTGTATCAGTATAAGTTTTCTTACGTTCTAATGCTTGTCGTGCTAAGTTCTCATCGCCCTTTTGTAGAGCTAATTGGGCATTGCGTTGCCACTTATTAATTTCATTTTGGGTATCGTTGTACTGTTTCTCAGTACGTTTTTGGGCGGCGATCGCCTGAGCAACTCCCTGACGCAACTGTACCAAGTCTTCCTGCATTTCCAGGACGGCTTGCTCTAGCATTTTTTCGGGGTCTTCGGCTTTATTGACTAAATCGTTGAGGTTAGCACCGACTACTCGCTTAATGCGATCAAATAATCCCATAACCTTGTTTATCCTTGTGTGGTTTACGCGCTTTGTTAGACCGTTAGCTTTTTTACTTTTTAATAGCTACCTATTTCAATGTAATCTTTCCAGGTTGGATCAGTACCTCCCAACAACTCTTAAATATTAAGATATGTCCAAGCTGCGGTAATTGTTCGACCTTCATAGTTCCTGTGATTTGGGTGTCTGCTGTTGGGGAGGTAGCACCGTCCTCTGATTCCCCTCGGTAAGGAGACTGTCGTGCTGGGTATTTTCTGCTTGGCTTAAAACCTGTACCTTCATTGCTGCTAGTTCGGCATCAACATCATTAGTAGATTCCAGTGAGGTAAATCGTTTTTCTAGGTCGTCGCTACTGAGTTGAGCGATCGCTTCTATTTGCGAAACTTTTTCTTCCATGCGCTCAAAGGCACTTAGACTACTGGTGGCAGAAACTCCGCTGAGCATTTCTTGGAGTCGATAAGACGCCTCGGCAGAACGGGCGCGAGCAATGTACATATCTTTTTTAGTTTTAGCGTCGGAAATTTTTAACTCTAGTGTCCGCATATCCTTTTTTAGCCTAGCTACTATATCGTTCTGCTGCTCAATCTGAGCACAGAGGGCTTTGGCAGTTTCTTGGTAAGCTCGACGTTTAGTCAAAGCTTCCCGCGCTAGAGGTTCGTTGCCTTGTTGCAGTGCCAATTGGGCGCGGCGATACCATTCTTCTGCTTGAGACTGGGTAGCCGCTGCCTGTCGTTCTGTGCGTTTTTGCGTAGCGATCGCTTGTGCTACACCCTGCCGCAATTGCACCAGATTTCCCTGCATTTCTAGAACAGTTTGTTCCAGAATCTTTTCTGGATCTTCGGCACTGCCTATCAAACTATTAAGATTAGCTCTAATTACCCGCAGGATACGCTTAATCAATTCCATGTCGGCTCTCCATTCCCGGAACTCAGCAATGAGTTTCTATAGTTACTCATAACTGTATATGTAGATACTTTGCCCTGATTTCAGTGTTGAGAACTGAGATTCCTAACTTTACGTAGAACTTAGCAAGAGATGCGGACACGGCTGAGCTGCGCTATCCGCTCTGAGCTTTTCGATGTTATTCCAATAACTCTGAGCACCGGATAGAGGCGAACAGAGGTCTGGTGTTCGATGTGGACTTTTCAAGATAAACTTTCTCTGCTCAAAAGTTCGGTGATTCATGACTCAGGGCTGCTATCTCATGGTATCGTAGATTTTTGCAACTCATTGCTGCTGAATCCGTGCTTGAATTCCCTTTGCCTGTAGCTCTTGCAGCTTTCGCTGTACTTCCTCTTTAGACTTAACTGCACCCAGATAAATAAGTTTTTGGTTACGTGATAAATAAGCATCAGGAACCACTTGCCGTGCTGAGGCTAGAGCGCCTAGTTCTTGATTATCTGTCACTATATGATAGTATCCATCTGCTGCTGGTTTGATTGTTGCATTCAACTTTGGAGGGGTTGCGCTCGGTGGTGGCGAGGTTTTTGCCGCTGGGGCTGGAGACGAATTCAGATTCGGTAATGGTGTTGTGGCGATCGGATTTGTCGGTTGGATTGCGATCGGGTTAGGTAATGCTACTTGCGGATTTACGGGGTTTTGGGGAGCGATCGGATTAGGCACTGCAATAAGAGTTTGTTGGACTTGGGGCTTTAAGCCAACTACATCATTGGGATCTTTTACTTCTGGAAACTCTTTGGCTGCTAAATTGGGATACTTGGGTATGGGCGTGATCTCTGGTTGGGACTGAGGTTGAACATTACCCGAAATTTCCTCAGTATTTTCTGCTGTAGGAGACGAATCGCTGTTAAGTAATTTACTTAAATTTAACTGCGGTAAACTTTTAGGACTGAACACTACATAGCCCAAAGTTAGACTTGCTAATAATAGCAGTAGCATAGAGCCGATACCCAAAGGTGATAACAGACTGTCGCCAGAATTGCTTGGTTTCTTTGTTTCTGGTTCTTCTGTCAGACTTCGCAACAATGCTTCACTAGATTCTAGATAGTCATCTGGTTGTTTGGGAGTCTCATCCGGCTGTACGAGATTTTCACCTTTCGTATTCTTAACAAGTGCTGGAACGATGCTGCTGGTATTGGGCGGAGGTGGTGGAGTTTGTGTTTTGGCATTGTGACTGGATGGCATCTTGAGATGAACCAGTTGCTCAGTCTTTACTGTAGTGAGGGCTGGGTTTTCCTGGGGACTTGCGGGTGTAGATGCAGGCGGCGCGTTGGTCTTTACTGTAGTAGGGGCTGAGTTCTCCTGGGGGGAACTTGCGGGTACAGATGTAGGTAGTGCGTTGGTTTTTATTTCTGCTACTGATTGTTGAGTTGTACTTGATGTCGTAGTAATGGCAGTAAAATGCTGGGGTTGACTGCTGATGTAACTCCCTGCACGTGGTTGATTCAATGTCCTCGAACCATTTCGGGTGCGTCGGTAGCGAGCTAACTCTTGATCTAGCTGCACCTCTAAACTCGCTAGTGCGGCTGCTAGTGCTGGTTTTAACTCAGGTGTTTTAGACGATTGAGAATTGGAATCGATCAAGGGGTTTTGAGTCATTGCCTCTGTATCTCAAACGTAGACTATTGGATTAACTTTAGATACATTTGTGCCAATAGTAGCGAAAATTATTTATATATCATTCACAACAAAGAATGAAGGGCAATAGATAACTCAGCACTCTCAAAGATGTCGTTGAAATCAGTTAATGATATTTTAGGCGTTTTAGAAAAGCAGGCTCAATGGCAGGAGCAACCATTACAACGCTTGCTCAAGTGTTGGGCGGAGGTTGTTGGCACAGCCGTGGCTGCACATACTAAACCATTGTCGATTCAGCGCGATGTTTTGTGGGTAGCAACTTCTAGCGCTGCTTGGGCGCAAAACCTGACTTTTGGGCGATCGCCTCTGCTTTTAAAGTTAAATCAAAAGCTGCCAACGCCTTTAGTGGATATTCGCTTCTCTACTGTCGGTTGGCAACATTCGCCAGTCATGAGTAAACAGCAACAAACAATTTTGCCATCTGAGCATCCCAGTTACCTTGGTGATGAGATGAGCCACCGGGAGGTTACACCAACTGTTAAGGATGCAAATAGTGCTTTTGAGCATTGGGCTAAGACAATGCAAGCGCGATCGCATGGCTTACCACTTTGTCCCCAATGTCAATGTCCTACCCCACCCGGTGAACTCCAGCGTTGGGCTGTCTGTTCTTTCTGTGCCGCTAAGCAGTTATAAAAAAACATGCCACAAAGAGCGTGATTTTTGGGCATAGGGGATAGGGAATTTGACAAGTTTAGGTTTACGCTTGATATGGGACAAGGAGGACAAGGAAAATTTTGCGGCGTTACTGCATTCAAATGAAAGTCCTAATTCACCTTTTTATGAAAAACCTGCACCTGTGATAAATGGATAATGGGGCATGGGGACTAAGTTTACCGCCGCTTTCAATAAATAGAGTCAAAATTGTTTGAAGCTCTAGTTTCGCCAGATATACTTAATTTAATAGGGGACAGCGATCGCCTTTCTGCCTAAAAACTCAGCAAAAAACTGGATTTAATGTCAGTCCTAACCTAAGTTAATGGCAACACCATTTAGTGATTATTTATTGAACGTAATTTATTTTTAAGTAGCTTGCCACTGTTGCATAGAGAAATCCTAAATTATTTAGACAGATAATAATTTCTTATTAAAACACGATCCCTACACACCATAATGTAAACCAATTAATCCCAAACTGCATATTTTATGTCCTTCTTAAGGAGGAACTTAAAAGGCTAGCTAAATCAAAATCTTTATTTTTAGCTTTGATCCCTAATCACTTTTAGCCCAAATTCCTACTTATTAAGTTTAGATCATTTAAAAATATAACAAGAATATAAAGACATTCTAAAGTTTATTTTAGAGCGGGGATCGCTAGAACCTATAGATAATAATGACTTTTTGCCTCTAATCCGTCTTTATATATAGAAGGAAAATATAAGGGTGAAAATCAGCCAGAAACGGCACTCAAGATGAACCCAAATGAAACCTATTAAATTTTTAACATCTGCCTGTCGATATTGCCGTCATTATCAGCCAGAGGGTCGTCGTGGTGGGATGTGTCAACTGTTGGGAGTACAAGTACAAGCAAGTTGGAAAGCTTGCTCTTTGGCACTTCCACCTTTTGCACCTTCTTGGGAAAGCTTAGAAGATGCTTGGAGTTTACCAGATGCAACACCAGTTTTAGCTGCTTCTCAGTCCTTAGCCTCAGATTTAGACAATGCTGCTCTAGTTACTTTAGAGGAAACAACTGCTTGCACCTCTGAACAGCTTAAGACTAAAGCAGTACTTATTTAGCTACCCATTATTACTCTAATCAGTTTGTAGTCTGCTAAAAATAAGATTTGCTTTTAAGATTTCTAATGTTGTAAATTTTGACATTTGCAAAAATCGCACCCTTCAGTGAGGTGCGATTTTTGCGATTTAAGGTAGCCAAGGAAAATCGCGAAAATTAGGTGGACGCTTTTCGAGAAACGCTTGTTTTCCTTCAGCCCCCTCTTGTGTCATGTAATAGAGTAAGGTGGCATTGCCAGCGAGTTCTTGTAAACCAGCTTGTCCATCACAATCAGCGTTGAATGCGGCTTTGAGACAACGAATGGCGATCGGACTTTTTTCTAAAATCTCTTGTGCCCATTGAATACCTTCGGCTTCTAGTTGGGCAACTGAAACGACGCAATTAACTAAACCCATTTCTAGAGCTTGTTGTGCATTATATTGGCGGCAGAGAAACCAAATTTCTCGTGCTTTTTTTTGTCCGACAATGCGGGCAAGATAACTAGCTCCAAAACCACCATCAAAACTGCCAACTTTGGGGCCAGTCTGTCCAAAAATGGCGTTATCGGCGGCAATGGTGAGGTCACAAATCAAGTGCAGGACATGTCCACCACCGATCGCATATCCAGCCACTAAAGCAATTACCACTTTTGGCATGGAACGAATCAGGCGTTGTAAGTCCAACACGTTCAAGCGGGGGATGCCAGTATCATCTACATAACCAGCGTGTCCTCGGACGCTTTGATCACCACCAGAGCAGAAGGCGTATTTGCCATCAGTATGTGGCCCACTACCAGTAAATAGAACGACGCCAATAGTAGTATCTTCACGGGCATCACAGAAAGCGTCGTACAGTTCAAAAACAGTTTTAGGGCGGAAGGCATTACGTTTGTGGGGACGATTGATGGTGATTTTGGCGATGCCATCGGTTTTGTGATACAGGATGTCTTCGTAAGTTTTGGCGATTTGCCAGTTGATTTGCATGGGAATAACTGCGCTGTTGTGCTTGAGAATTTTATCGCGGACGTAGGGACAAGCGATACCTGCGGTGGGCTATGCCTACGCTAAAATTGGTGTCTCAAGCCTTTACAAAGACAGAGGCGCAAAGAAGAAGGGCGATCGCACTTCGGTAAAATAATTCTGGCTACAAATAAAGTTTCCCGAAGTGAAGAAGCATTTGCAGACACGCGGGTATATCAGAAACGATGGAAGAAAGAGTGCGATCGCTTGTCCTCTCACTCTTAAAACGACTATTTAATGAAATTGCTGAGGAACTTTTTTATAGAATCATGTAGTTTATACTTAAAAATTTGTATCGATTATCGAAATGGAGATTGTCATTTGATTTCATTCAGTAGCTACAAAGTAACTGCATCTAAGTGGATTACCATATTTGACTCACCATTCTACCCAGATTCTTTAGATGAAGCTAAAATGCTTTACGAGAAAGTTTTGGAGCGTTTTATAGAATTGGTATACGAAGCAACAAGCTCTGCAAATTTACTCGAAATTATTACAAAAGAGCCTGATCCTTTACGTATTCAACTTCTTAGAGTATTTCGGAGGTATGTATCACCAGATACTACAGTAGAAATGACTAAGAAAAAACGTGATATCTCTAGTATAATTAACGACTTTGGTGATAGATTTCGTAGCTTAGAAGAGGTTAGAAGAAATTTGCAAAGCCGTCCTGTACCTGATGAAACTCTAATGGATCTTCTTTTAGAACAAAGTAAACGAGGGCAAAAAGGCTATGACTTAACAGAGGCGTTTTTCTTATGGTTTGACAGAGTATTTGGTAAAAACTATATAATTCAGGGGCCAGTTCGTGCTGGAAAAGATGTAATGCTTGATAAGGTTTTGAATAATTGGGAAGCTCAAACTCCAGCAGATATTTTTATATCTCGATTAGATGGAACCCCATTAGTAGTTGGATTTGCTCGTTATGATTCTGATAGAGGAGGTTCTCAAGAAGATGATCGAACTGGTGGAAATCGAGATAAAGCAACTGATATTCTCAGGTATGCTGATACCTATAAAGTGGCTTTAAAAGTATTTTTTTTGAATGATGGCCCAGGATTACTACTAGGATCTATGTGGAATGATTACGCTCGTCTAGAAAGCTATGGTAATGGCAAAATAATGGTATGCACTCTGAAAATGCTTGATGAGAGATTTACACAAGATTGGCTTGAAAGTTGAGTTTGCTATCCCAATCATGTATGACACTATCAGAGATAAATTCTAATTCTGGTGTTTCTTCAATATATAAATCTAGACCGCTTCGTAAAACTCTGTTTATACCTATTAAGCATTTTGGTTCATGTTTAATCGAACTATTTTCGTTAATGAAGTCACCCATGACTTCTGTCCCTTTAACTAAACGATGAACTATTGTAGCTATAGCAAGTTGTGAATTATCAATAGCTATCCATTTTCTTCCTAATTCTTCAGCTGTAGCAGCAGTAGTTCCACTTCCAGCAAATGCATCTAACACAATATCTCCCTCATTAGATGAGGCTAGAATTATTTGTTTGATCATATCTGGATTTTTTTCTGTTGGATAGCCAGTAATTTTAATATTTTGATTGTGAGCATCCTTGAAATCAAGCCAAATATCTTGAACTGAAATACCCTGACTATTATCTAAATAAACTTTTCTTCTTGGGTTCCCTGTTGGTGACCAGTAAATCTCTCCGCGTGCATCCATTTCGTCTAAAGTTTCTGGAGTATATTGCCAGTGTTTACCTGGAGGAGGTAGCATTCCTCTCCAGGGTTTACCTGTTGCACCTTTTCTTACACCTGGTGCATGAACAGGAACTTTCTTATAAACTCTTCCAGTATCCTTTTCAAGATATTGATACTCTTTCTTTGCAGTAGTTTCAGTCCAAGGGTTAAAAGGCTGATTCCATATATAATTATCTGTTTTTGTGTAAAATAAAATGTAGTCAGAGGTGTTTCCATACTGTTTACGTGTATAGTTTTTTGGGTTACATTTTTTTCTGGTAATCCAGTTGCGAAAGTTTTTAGAACCAAAAATTTCATCCATTATAATTTTGGCAGCACAAGCCATCTTGTCATCTAAATGTATATAAATAGAACCTTCGTCTGATAAAACTTCTCTTAATAAAACAAGTCGTTGACGTAAAAACTCTAAGTATTCTGCACCTTCCATTAGGTCGTAGTAAGCATGATCTCTTTGACGAGATTCAAAACTACTCCCTGTTGCATAGGGAGGGTCAATATAAATTAAACTAACTTTACCAGCGACAGTATCATCATGCAAAAAGGAACTAAGAACTCTTAAATTTTCTCCATATATTAATCTGTTTCTTGGATTTCTATCTACACTTATTATCCGGTGTAACTTGGCTACCGGAATTTTTAATATATCTTCTACAGGAATTTTTCCTTCATATTCTAAGCGAAAAGGAATTGCATTTTGTTGTTTACTTTTACGACTATTTTTACTAGGTATTCCTGTTGCCATTTGAGTTAATTTTCTTCTGTTTGTTTTCTACTATTATTCCTTTGTAAGAACTCATTTAAGTCTTTTTTTCTGATACGCCAAATTCTTGGCCCCACTTTTGTGGCTTTAAGATTATTTGATGATATCCATCTTTGTACAGTTCTTTGGTGAACACGAAGAAGTTCGGCTACTTCAATAGTTTTCAAAAATGAAATATCTTCTTCACTATCATTATTGTTACGTTTTGCATTTTGTCGCATTTGTCGCTAAATTCGCTAGAGTCGTCATTGTACTACTAATTTTAATCCTTTGCAAGGGTCAGCAGTACCAGTACTTTAAACGCTTGTGGTAAAGTACTTTTAAATTTGATGCCACAAATGCTATGTTTTTATACTCCTATTCATTAACACTTAATGAGATGGTTAAATTACAATATCTGCGGCAAACTTTCTCAAATTATCCTGTCGCCACTTCGCATCTGCTTTGCGATTTGTCTGCAACTCCAGAACCCGAATTCCTGTAACTGGTAGCGGGTTTAATCTTTGCTGCAAGTGCTGCCAAGAAGTTATTAATTCATGCTGCACATTATAAGTAGCACACAACTGAGCAAAATCAATATCCTGGGGAGTGCCAAAAAATTCTTCAAATGGTAGGTCAAACTTGGCAATGGGTAACATTTCAAAAATCCCGCCGCCATTGTTGTTGATTAACAAAATTGTTAGATGTCCGACGAATTTATTGCGGATTAAAAAACCATTGGTGTCATGTAACAGAGCTAAATCTCCGGTTAACATCACACAACTTTGATGGCGATGGGCAATTCCTAAAGCTGTGGATAGTGTGCCATCAATGCCATTTGCACCACGATTAAAATGCGATCGCACTCCTAAATTATTCGGTTTCCAGAAATATTCCACATCCCGCACAGGCATACTATTAGCAATAAATAGAGGCGTTCCGGGCGGTAAAATCTGAGAAATTAACCAAGCTGCTTTACTCTCAATTATTTCATCTATTTTCTCCATAGTCTGGTCAACAACTAACCTGACCTTAGCTTCCGCATTACACCATTTCTGCACATAGTCTGAAGAGAAAGATAAATTTCTCTCTGTCTTTATGTCTTTTACAGATATCCGTAAATGTGTCGTTTTCCCATGCAAAGGGTCAAGGTTTTGATTACTGTTATCAATTACCCAGCGTCGCGGTTGGGTTGCATCTATCCAGTTACGTAGTTCCTTGCTTGTGGGCAATTCACCTACCTGAATCACCATTTCGGGTGCTAATTGCTTTGCTAATTGTTGATTTCGCAAAATCAGGTCGTAGGTAGAAATTAAATAGGGGTTGAGGTCGGCATAATTTCTGACTGGGGAGAGTCCTTCTGCTAGTACGGGCCATTTGAGAGTTTGGGACAGTTGGGCGATCGCTTTACAATACTCTTGTAGCTGCTGCGGTTGATCAACACCAGCGATGATAATACCGCGATCGCATTTTAGCCATTCTTGGGGAATGGGGAATTGGGAATTGGGAATAGATAATTGGCTGGTGCTTGCTATTCCTGCAAAAAAGTCTTCTGGGTGAAACTGTGACTGCAATAATTGTAAAGACGTTTCATGAAACGTCTTTGGGTCAGGAATGGGTGCAAGAGGATCGCGAAAGGGAATATTTAGATGTACTGGCCCCTTCTGGGGAGTTTGCGCTTGCTCCCAGCCATGAATTACTATTTGTCGCAGATAAGCTAGCATTCCCATGTCAGAGGATGGTAAGGCTAACTCTACTTGCCAGTTTGGATAATCGCCATATAATTTACACTGGTCTATAGTTTGTCCAGAGTGGCAATCTCGCAATTCTTGCGGTCTATCGGCGGTTAATACCAACAATGGTACGCGACTATATGAGGCTTCAATTACCGCTGGGTAAAAGTTCGCCCCTGCTGTACCAGAGGTACAAAGTAGTGCCACAGGACGCCCGGTTGCTTTCGCTTGTCCCAAGGCAAAAAAGGCGGCGGAGCGTTCATCGAGTATGGAAATCGCTTCGATGTCAGGTACTTGCTGGGCAAAGGCAACTGCTAGGGGTGTGGAGCGAGAACCAGGACAAACGATGGCACAAGTTAATCCCAGGCGCTTTAGCGTCTCCGTTAAAATATAAGCCCAAAGTTGATTAACATTCCTAAAGGCGATTAGCATCCAATCCTATAAAGCTATAAAACAATCTTAAATTTTAGATTTTGTTTAGGATATTTCCATTTAAAATCCGTCTTGAAAGTTAAGCCAGTCGCTATAACTCTGGTTATCAGGGCAACGCGCTGATTCAAGTCAGGAAATTATCTCACAGGACTGGCTACATTTTCTGCAAGATATAAAATTCGCACTCAAATTCTTATGGACTGTATTCATTTAACGGGAATTCGCTGCTATGGCTACACTGGTTATTTGCCAGAAGAACAAGTTTTAGGGCAATGGTTTGAGGTGGATGTGAAGTTATGGCTGGATATCTCCACTGCTGCCAAGACAGACGCGATCGCAGATACTTTAGATTATCGCAGCGTCATTAGCTTAGTACAACATCTGGTGAAAACATCCAAGTTTGCCCTAGTAGAAAGGTTAGTAGCCACGATCGCAGATTCTATCCTTCAAGGGTGCGATCGTGTGACACAAGTCCAAGTTATTTTGAGCAAACCCGCCGCACCGATTCCAGACTTTAGCGGCAAAATTAGCATTGAACTGACTAGAACTAAATCCGGTCTCTGAAACCTAAGTTTACTTTTCTTCTTAAACTAGACCTACCAGCAAGCGGGGAGAGTGGATTTATCTGGAGAGTAGAAGTATCTAAACAAACAGAATCTTCTCTTCCATCGCTCTATTCTCCTCTCTTTAATTTTCTCCCTTATACTTGCTCGTTCTCAAAAGCTAAAAAAATTATGTTATTTACTGATATACATTTAAATTGCATCTTTTAAAATGCCAGGTTTTGTGCCTAAGTCTTGCACAGAAGTGATAAATAGTTCCTAAATAACTGGGCATAAATAAACATATATGTGGCAAAGTTGCTGGTCTCTATTTAAAAGCTAATGATACAGGGGTTTTCAACTGTTAACTATTCATTAATTATTGCTGTTTATTCACACATGCTTACTTATCTAAGCATTTTTTTATACTAAAAACTGGTTTCTGGCAAACCAAACTTAGGTTTTTTCTGTAATTTAAAAGGACAATTAACAATAAAACTGTCTAAGTACCTTTATAAAAAAAATCTCAGTAATTGAGACGTGCCAAAAATCCAATTTCCTAATTAACCGTAATACTTGCATACAGACTTTATCTGTGCTATGTAAGCGTTTAACTGTTATTTATTAACCTTTAAGCTCAAATTTATTTTAAGTAATTACCACATTTGTTTGTGCTTTTTAAGAAAATAACTATTGCATATTATTAAAAATCACACTTTAACAGTTAGTAATTTAACGGCAATTTCAATTAAACGTTAATAACTTGATATTAACTGCATAAGCTAATCAGATTAACTTTGCCAAACACACAGACTATAATAGATAAATAATATACTATTTGATCATTAGTTCAGTATTTTCGCCAAGCAAGGAGATATGGAGTTATAAATTGACTATTATAAGAATATTGACTTTCAGATTTAGTTGATACGGACAACAGCATCTTAACCTTAGCAAACAGGTTATTGTAACATGTTCGCACGCAGAATCCTAGTTGTTGAGGATGAAAAGACCCTAGCCTCAAATATTAGAAAAAGTTTACAAAAGTTTGGTTATTCTGTTCCAGAAACCACTGATTCTGGTGAAGAAGCAATCAAAAAAGTAGCTGAGACTAATCCAAATTTAGTGTTAATTGATATCTGCCTAACTGGTGAAATTGATGGTGAGCAAACAGCAGATATTATCCAGAATCATTTCCATGTGCCTGTATTATATTTAACAGAGAATTCGGAATATACAAGATTACATAAAAAGCGGGCAAGTGAGCCTTTCAGCTACATTAATAAACCATTTCTTGAAAGAGACTTATACATTGCAGTGGAAATGGCTTTGTACAAACACCAGATTGAAAAGAGATTACAGGAAGAGAAACAAAGACTAGTAGCAATTATCAACAGTATGGGCTGTGCAGTGGTTGTAACATATACCAATGGTTGTATTCAAATGATGAATCCCATAGCAGAAACCCTTACTGGTTGGAAGCAAGATGAAGCACTTGGGAAAGATTTAGTAGAAGTCGTCAGCTTAGTTAACAAAAATGTCGAAGAAACAATTAAAAATCTAGCTACACACGCAGTAGAAGCAGGGGAGGTTTTGAATTTACCAGAGAATTGTACGCTGATTGCTAGAGATGGTAAAGAAATACCGATTGGAGATAATGTTGCACCCATCCGTGATCATAATGGCAACATTACTGGTGCAGTTTTAATTTTTCAAGAAATTACTAAACGTAAGCAGACAGAGGCGCAACTGCTCCGTAATGCATTTTATGATGGGTTGACAGCATTACCGAATCGCGTCTTATTCTTGGATAGGCTCAAGCAAGCAATTGAGCGTAGCAAACGCAAAAACGATTATTATTTTGCGGTATTATTTTTGGATTTAGATGGTTTTAAAGAAATTAATGATCGTTTTGGGCATACAATGGGGGATGATTTTTTGGTCGAAATCGCCCGACGCTTGGAGTCATGCTTACGCAGTGGCGACACTGTAGCACGATTTGGTGGCGACGAATTTACTGTTCTTTTAGAAGATATTAAAGATGTTACTGACGCTACCAATGTTGCCAAACGTATTCAGGACGCCTTAAGGATACCGCTGAGCCTGAATGGACATCAAGTATCTACTACAGCCAGTATTGGTATTGCTTTAAGTTTTAATCATTACGAGGAGCCAGCAACTCTGCTAAGGGATGCTGATATTGCGATGTACCAAGCTAAGCAGCAGGGAAAAGCTACTTATGCCATATTTGGTTAATTAATTATTTGTCATTTGTCCTGTCTTACCCCTTCGGGGTGATGCCTCCGGCACGCCTGCCGTAGGATGCCCAAAGGGCTGTAAGGCGAACGCCAGTCCACAAGGGCGGCAGAGCCGCACTGTGGCTTGTCTCACAAAATTGAGCCAGTTGCAAAGGAAAGGGTTAAGAGACTTGTGCGTGAGCGTAGCGGTAGCGATGCAGAGCGTCACTGGCGTCTGTTCGCCTCTATCCGGCGCACCCTGCGGGTTCGCGTAGCGTTCCGTAGGAAAGCAAGCTACAACTTTGCGCTTTGTCATTTGTTCTTCGTCTAATGCTATTGACTATTTACAGACGCCATTAATCGCGTTTTTAACTTGACTCTTGATTATTGACTAATCTGCAAAAATTTCTGTAATGCGGCTTGCACTTGTGGCTGATTAATGTAAACCTCTCCAGCTTCAATCAAATTACTAATATTCTCTTGACTTACATCATCAATATCATCACTCAAACGTTTGCCAGTTAAATGTCGGTCAAGTTTGAATTGTAATCGTAAAACACGATCATCCATGATCTGCTTGGTGATATATTCGTAAATACCTGATGAGCCATCAAACAAAATACCAATTAGGGGTTGTGCCCATTCTATTAGGCCCCACTGTCGAGCTTGTTCATATGGTATGATTCGGGTACGATCGCCAGTTCCGATGGAAAGGATAGAAATTTTTTCAACTGGATAACCCAATCTGAGAGCTTCAGCAACAGCACAGCTAGAGGGATTATTCGCAGCAACACCGCCATCAATGGCAGAGTATATACATTTAATCGAGTAAGTAGAGGTATTGTCGGGTACTTTTTCCCAAGGTGAGTCTATCAAAGCAAGTTGAATTGATCCTACATATTTTTTGAGATTGCGAATTTGACCACTACCTGTACCACTAGTAATTGTAATCTGCGTATCTTTATATACGTCTTCTATTGAGGATGCATTATCATCTAAAATGATGCCATTCGCAAATGCATTTTTAGTGATTCCGTTTACCGTTTTGTCTAGTTTATGTGCTGGGAAATAAGTTGGAGCTGATGCCGAACAGACACAAGCTTCCCACAAAGTGACATCACCATAACTTTTGTCTTGACGCCAACTTTTAAATATAATTGGTTCTCGGTTAATTGTGTCATAGGAAACAATTAACAACATTGTAGAAGTAATATCACGAATTTTTATATCACCAAAAGCACTTTTGATAGCTTGAATCAAACCCGCATCAGAAAACTTGGGTGCAGATAAACCATACTTTAGCAATAAACCAATTCGCTGTAATGCAAAACGACTTTTGTAAGGAAATATTAGTGAGCTTTTTTGCTTGTATAGTTCAATAATTTCTTGGCTACTGCATCCTCTTGCGATCGCACCTGCTAGAATTGAGCCTGTAGAAGTTCCCGCAATTAAGTTAAAATACTTATTCAAGGGTTGGTCAATTTGCTTCTCAATCACTGCCAAAATACTGGCCGCAATTACTCCCCGAATTCCACCACCGTCTAAGCTTAAAATCCGAAAAGGCATATTTCCTCGAATTCTCTGCAATTTTTGGTTAGTTAATACAAATTAATATAACTCAACTATATTTAGTATCAAAAATTTGTTTTTTTAGAAAGTTTATTAGAATGCATTTTTGTTAATAGTTAGTTTCAAATTAGTGATAAGCTGGTGTAATATGAATTTGATTACAGCTACTATCTTCTATTAAAAAACATAAAAATCTGCCAATTATAAATGCTTGCATTCGGCAAACAAATTCTGTAATTAAAATATATTCGATTGCATCTATAAATTATGTCATGGAAAAAACAGAAAAACAGAAAATGCTCGCAGGTGAGTTATATCTTGCAAATGATTCTGAATTAGTTGCTGAAAATAAGCAAGCCAGTCGTCTTCTACGAATGTATAATTCTACAACTGAGGAACAGCAAGAGCAGCGGCGGCAAATTTTGCAAGAATTATTTGGAAAAGTTGGACAACAAGTATTGATCGTACCACCCTTTCACTGTGACTACGGCAACAATATTTATGCTGGCAACGGATTATATATGAACTATGGCTGTGTAATTTTAGATTGCAACACAGTTCATATTGGTGAAAATGTTTTGTGTGCTCCTTATGTGCAAATTTACACTGCCTACCATCCTGTAGAACCAGAAATTCGCCTTTCCGGTAAAGAATTAGCTGCTCCGATTAAAATTGGCAATAATGTCTGGATTGGTGGCAGTGCAATTATTTGTCCAGGGGTAACAATTGGTGATAATACAACCATTGGCGCTGGCAGTGTAGTTGTCAAAGACATTCCTGAAAATGTCGTTGCTGCTGGCAATCCATGCCGTATTATTCGGGATTTGTCCTAGAATTGAATTGCGATGCGATCGCTCATTGCTAATTTTATAATTTATATCCTCTAGCAAGCCAATAGTGCCAGTCTGCCAGTGCTTCTTGAGTGTCACTATCAGCATCTATAGCTATGATTTCAGATAACTTCGCAGAGAATACATCTTCATCTTTGCCATCAGGATAAACAACTTCCACAAACATATCTTTTAAACACTCATCGTCTGGTGCCATTCCCAGGACTTCGACTTGTTTCTCCTCGACAGAGGTCGATTTACGTCCCTTTTTTGTCCACTTAGCCATAAAAGGTACGTTCAGAGAATCGTCGAGGTAGTAATACCAACCCATTGCCCGTTCTTCTTTGTCTTCGGCATCGATAATGATTTCTGTTTTAATGCGATGCTCTCGGTTTTCGTCTGGTTCAACAGTAGGCATAAAACAACGGCTTGTGTATAATGCACTTTGACATGATACATCCTTTTAGCAATATCTGACGACAAGCTGTTAAACTAATGTGCATCCAATTTACAGATTCACTAGCTAAAGCTGTCATTAGTTATTAGTCCTTTATCCTTTGTAAATACTTTTTGGTTAATAACTCATGACAAATTACAACCCTCATGAATGAAAAACATATCTATGCCTCTACGATTCTGCTTCTGTCTCATTACCGATTCATTCTGAATGTAAAAACTTGAATCTAGTTCTACTCCCCGCAGTAAGTCTGGACGCTTACAAGTAACTGAACCAGTGCTTTTCAAGTTTAGGTTAAGTTGCTCGGCTAAATTATCAATTAGCTTTTCTATTAATCTTTTGTTGCAGCGGTTCTCGTTTACGTGAGGTATACCTGTAGGGGCACGGCAGTGCCCATACGTGTCAACTTAACGTGAAATCCACATTCCGCAAGGAACCCAAGTTCCTTGCTCATAGCAAAAGTCATCTGAAGATGACTAAATATTCCCAAAATCCTCAGTCTACTAAAGTAGACTTTCGCTCATCCGCCAGAGAATTTATTCTCTGGCGGATGAGGAGGCCAACAGTAAAGCTATTTTTAGCTAAGGTTAACACGTATGGGCACTACCGTGCCCTTACACCTGACGATGTAATGTTGTACCGCATCTGAATGGGAACCGCTATATGTTCATGGGGTATCAAAGGTGTCATGACTTCTAATATCCCGTGGTCGCAAGCCAGTCGCGTGGCACGATTATCCCCCATTTCTGCAAGGATGCTTTCAAAAGTCTGCCAACTAATGTTTTGCAGTATAGCCCGTTGGGAAATAGTGGCTGTAATTGTCAGCAGAGATTTAATTTGAGGTTTTCTATCAAGATATCAAGAAATTCACTGGCAGTTGAAAAAGCGATCGCTTCTGCCTTAATCTAATTTGGAAGCCTTCAGTATGTAGTATTATTGGCTAGGTAGTAGGGTAGGCATTACAATATCCACTCTACTTGGTCTATTCTGATAAAACCTTCTGTAACCTAATCTGGAATTTTTAAAAATTGTTTTTCTTTATATAATTAACCAGAAAAATAAGGAGCATCCATGCGTTTTTATCAGATTGCGACAATTGTTGGTTGTACAACAGCAGCTTTTATATCAATTGCGCCCATACGGTCAGAAGCCGCAACTTTTCAGATAAAATCTGGAGTCACCAGTGTTTATCATGACTTGAATTTTCTCAGCAGCATCGGGTTAAACTTAACAGGCACTAATACAACTCAACCAATTAACAGCAATTTTATAGTTGGCTTCAGCATCAGCCCAGATACTAACTTCAAGTTCAGTAACGTACACGATTTTACTCCGCTCTCAGGTACAATCAAACACACTGGCACTATTACTTTTAATAATCAAACCAGTGTTGGTAATTTTTCAATTGATTTGGCTTTGAAACGTACCGTTAATCATGCCAGCGGACTCGTTCTAAGAGACACATTCTCTCTAAATAAAGTTTTGTTTGATTTAAGTGCTCCGGGAAGTGTGGCATTTGATGGCAAAGATTTAACCTTAGCTGATGTTAAATTGCTAATTTCTCCAGAATTCGCTAGCGTACTTGGCAACCCTAACTTAGCAGGTGTATTGGGTGGAACTGCACGAATTGATGCTCAAGTTGTCCCCGATGCTGCGGTGCCTGAACCTGAAAGTGTACTAACAACTTTGCTAGCGGGTGCGGCTCTTTTGGCAACTAGGTTTTGTATTCAAAAAATTAAATACACGTAATATCCTGAAGCATAGCCAAATGCTTCTTTACAGGTGCAAGCGTATTCGCGGCAATCATGCCACTGGCGGCGACTGCTGGTAAACCAATCCCAGGAAATGTCGAATCTCCACAGCACATCAGCCCTGGTAGGGGTGTGCTTGGGCCTGGAAACAGGCTAACTCCAGCCTTAATGGCCGGGCCATAGGAACCTCGGTGGCGACGCAGAAAGCGCTCGTGGGTTAGAGGTGTACCCACAAGTGTAACTTCGCAACGCGAGCGAATATCTGGAATGATGCGCTCTAAAGCTTGCCACATTACTTCTGCACGTAAAAGCTTTTGTTTGGCATACTCCTGGCTTCTTCTGTCCATTCCTTGCCAAAGAGCATACGGCTCATTGCCAGGAGTATAAACATGAATCACATGCTTGCCGGGTGGTGCTAAGGATGGGTCGAGAATTGAAGGAATTGATATCAACACAACGTTCTGAGGTGCTGTGATGCCTGCTTCCCAGTTGTTGACTACGATGTAGTGACACTTGAGGTTTTGTAATGCTTGAGCGTTAATACCTAGGTGCAGGTGCATAAAACTATCACACTCAGGTGTCGCCTGTCGTTTGGCACGAAACTGTTTTGGTACTGCTTTTTCTGGTAGGAGTTTCAAAGTATCCCAAACAGATGTATTACAAACTACTGCCCGACGCACCCGGATTTCCTTACCATTACGCAGACGTACACCTACAGCTTGGTTGCCTTCCACAAGCACTTGCTCCACATGAGCGCCTAGCATCAACCGCCCCCCATGTCTCTCTAATCCTTGTACCAAAGCGTCAACTAAAGCACCACTGCCACCAATCGGATAGTCAAGCACGACACCTGGTCGATACCAGTCAGCAAACATAAATGCTACTTCGGCTGTACTAGTGCCATCTGCTGGTAGCCCGGAAAGTAAAAAACAAAGCATGTCAAGCCAGTTGCGTGTAAACGGGTCTTTAACAACACCATTTATAATCCGGCTGAAAGGGCCCGTTAGCTTAGGCACATTTGCAATATGCTTTACCAGAGATGGAGCAAATCGGCTCACAGTTTTAGCTGCACCCAAATCAAAGCGTAGTGCGGCTGGTGGTATGGCAGTTGCAGCACTAGCTAGTGGTTCCATAACACCCTGGAGTCGCTGCCATTCGGTTACAGCATCATGACCACGAAATTGCATCAGGACTTCACAAAATTGTTCTGCGCCCACTGATGTATTAAAATCACCTTCTGGTAGGCAGCAACCCCAAGTATCGTAGGTTAAGCAAGGTAGCTCAGAGCCAATGGCGTCTAGCACTTGTCGTAGGGGGTTAGCAGAGGGACTATAAGATAGTCCAGAGTAGAGTGACGGGCCTGAGTCAAATTTGAATCCATTGCGCTCAAAAGCGTGGGCGGCACCACCAGGGATGGAGTGACTTTCGCAGACTATCACATCAAAACCGTAGCGTGCCAAAAGAGCGGCACAACTTAAACCACCAATACCGCTACCAATAACGACTACATCTGTGTTTTGCATATCGCCTATGTTTGCAAAGATGGTTTCCAAGTTTTACTAACGTTTTAAGCTAATGTAATTTCTTATCTAGGATTGAGCTTAATTATTTGGTTAAGAGACTGTTGATATTCTGTTGTCTTTCCTTGTTTTAAGTATAAATCTGCTGCTGTCTGAAGATCTGCGATCGCGGCTTTCCTATCCCCTAGATTTACTCGAAGCAGTCCCCGACGGTAGTAGGCATCAGCAATACTGCGATTTCCCCAATTTCGATTAATGCGAATTGCTGAATTGTAATCTTGAAGAGCTTTATTTTTATTTTTAAGCAATTGGTAAACAGTAGCACGACTGTAATAAACACCAGAGAAATTTGGATTAATTTGAATGGCTTGGTTATAATCTTCAAGCCCACCTTGATAATCTTTGAGGCTTATGTAAGCTCTGGCGCGGTTAGCATAAATATTAGCATTGCGAGGCTCTAGTCGAATAGCTTGATTGTAATATTCAATGGCTCGGCGATAGTTCCCCTTCCGCACTTGAACTAAGGCATCTGCATGGTAAGTGGCTCTTTGTCTAGTTGGAGCAGGATTTCGCTGCATATTGGAAAGAAGAACCTGTATCTTACTGGCTGGAATCGCAAAGTAAATTCCTGAAGCAAAATTTCCAGTTCGAGCCTCTCGCGTTCCTCGACTGACAACCCCAATCACCTCACCATCTTCATTCAGCAATGGCCCACCCGAATTACCTGGGTTTGTTGGTGCAGTATATTGAATTACTCCATTATCTTCTAAGCGACTGACTATTCCATCCGCAAAGCTTTTCTCAAGTGTTAGCGGGTTGCCAATGACATAAATCTTTTGCCCAATTGTAGGAGGAAGCGATTGTAATCTTAAACTTGGAAGTCTTTCTTGAGACTGAAGCTTTATCAAGGCTAAATCATTGTTTTGATCTCGTGCTACTACTGCTCCACGATAAACTTTCTCTGACACTTTAACGGTCACATTTCGCTGATTTGCTACGACATGATTAGCTGTAATAATCCATCCTGTTGGAGAGATAATAACACCACTACCATAGGAGACTAACTTGGGATTTTGTGGAGCAACAATGAACACAACAGCAGGATTAGCTTTTTGATAAATTGCTTCGGGTTGAAGGGCAATAACTGCCTGAGTAAATCCATTTAGTGAAGCAAGTACGCTAAGGAAAAAATCCGTTTCAAAGTGGAGTTTCATCGCTTAATGCTCCTAGATAAAAACTTAAATCTTATGTTTAATATACAACATTTAAATTCTAAATACTAATTACTGTTTCTATATTTTATGTATTTTCTTTAATGTATATTTTACTTATTTATTAAGTAATGATAAATCCTTGATGAACCATAAATTAATAGTCGATTTAATGTTTTATTAACCGCAATCCTGTTGATGGCTCAAATAGTTTTAGTGTTTTTATGCTAAATTTTATACAATTTGGATATTTAAAAATCAGTATCGATACTGCTTACTAAAAAGTAGTAAAGTGTCATTTTTTACACTAATTTGGTATATTATAACCTTTCTACCAAAACTTTTTCTTGCACAACTTGCAAGGTAATTAAAATTGAGTGTGGCTCTTTCAAAAAGACGGTATTCTGATAATGAGTAAAAAAGCAAGCCTTGTCAGCAAATATTTGTGACGGTAAAACCAAAACATATGGAAGCATCTACCGTCAACAAAGCTGACTTTAAGATAAAGATAAAGCAGTATCATGGGAATTATCGTCTTTGGCAGCATCAATATAGACTTGGTAGCGACAACACCCCGGTTGCCAGTCGCTGGAGAAACGCTGCTGGGGGAGAATTTTTTTACAGTACCGGGAGGTAAAGGGGCAAATCAAGCCGTAGCACTAGCACGATTGGGAATTCCTACTCAGATGGTGGGGCGTGTAGGCGCAGATAGTTTTGGTGAGGAACTTATCAACAATTTGCAAGCATCTGGTGTGCAAACTGGCAATATTTTTGTAGATGAAACTGTTAGTTCTGGAGTTGCTATCATTAGCGTCAGTCGTACTGGTGAAAATCAAATTATCGTGATTCCTGGTGCAAATGGGCGCGTCAATCAAGAAGATGTAGAACGATTGATTCACTTATTACCAGGAAGCAGAGCATTACTTTTACAATTAGAAATTCCTATTACTGCCGTGGTTGCAGCAGCCAAAGCAGCAAGAAATGCAAACATCAAAGTAATTTTCGACCCCGCACCCGCACAATCTGATTTACCAGATGAACTTTATCCGTTGGTAGACATTATTACACCGAATGAAGTTGAGGCAGGGCAGTTGGTGGGTTTTTCTGTAGATGGAGAGGAATCTGCGGCAAAAGCTGCTGCGGTTTTATTGCAACGGGGTGTGAAATGTGCGATCGTCAAATTAGGTGCTAAGGGTGTTTTCTGTGCCACTGCTGAGGAAAAATTCTTTGTACCCGCGTTTCCAGTTCATACAATTGACACAGTTGCCGCTGGCGATGCTTTTAATGGCGGTTTAGCAGCGGCACTTTTTGAAGGATTTTCTTTAAGACAAGCAGTTGTTTGGGGTGCGGCTGCGGGTGCTTTAGCAACAACAAGACCAGGCGCACAAACTTCGCTACCAGATAGGTTTACGTTTGATGCTTTTCTTAAAGAAAGGAGACTGGGGACTGGGGAACTGAGGAGCAGGGGAGGCAGAGGGGCAGAGGGAGAGAATAATTAATGACAAATGACTAATGATTAATGACTATTTCCCAATATCCTCATTCCAAAGTTCTGGATTAGTTTTAATAAACTCGCTCATCATCTGTTCGCACTCGTCAAGATTAAGATCAATTACTTCCACACCATGAGATACCATAAATTCTTTAGCACCTGGAAAAGTTCTTGATTCTCCGACGATGACTTTTTTTATCCCAAATTGTACTACTGCTCCGGCGCAGAGGTAACACGGCATTAAGGTTGAATAGAGTGTTGTACCTCTGTAGCTACCAACTCTACCAGCATTGCGGAGACAATCAATTTCGGCATGGGTAACAGGATCGGCATCTTGTACACGTTTGTTGTGTCCTTTGCCGAGAATTTGGTCATCCTTAACAAGAACAGAACCAATGGGAATTCCACCTTCTTGTCTGCCTTGTTTTGCTTGTGCGATCGCAACTTCCATAAACTCATCCATATTAATTCTCCTTTTATGTCAAAACAACTCGTATTAATGGATCATGATGGCGGTGTAGATGATTATCTAGCAACTATGCTGCTGTTAACGATGGATCATATCGAACTTCTCGGTGTCGTCGTCACTCCAGCCGATTGTTATATTCAACCAGCCGTTAGCGCTACACGTAAAATTCTCGATTTGATGGGATTTTCTCATATCCCAGTTGCAGAAAGCACTGTGCGTGGTATCAACCCATTTCCTAGTCTCTATCGCCGCGATTCCTTTATCGTTGATCATCTCCCCATTCTCAATCAGAGCGAAACTATCAACACCCCTCTAGTTGCCGACACAGGTCAAAATTTTATGATCAAGGTGTTGCGCGAAGCATCTCAACCAGTAACGCTAATGGTAACTGGCCCTCTAACCACGGTTGCAGTGGCTTTAGATAAAGCACCAGACATTGAAACAAAGATTCAAAAAATAGTCTGGATGGGCGGTGCATTGAATGTCTTTGGCAATGTAGAAAAAAGTTTAGAAGCAGGACAAGATGGTTCCGCAGAATGGAATGCTTATTGGGATCCAGTCTCAGCCGCACGAGTGTGGCAAACTCAAATTGAAATGATTATGTGTCCTTTAGATCTAACTAATAATGTTCCAGTCACATCAGAATTAGTCCAAAAAATGGGGCGACAGCGCCACTACCCTATCTCTGATTTAGCAGGACAATGTTATGCATTGGTTATCCCGCAAGATTATTATTTCTGGGATGTATTGGCAACAGCTTATTTGGGACATCCAGAATTTTATCAATTGCGAGAATGGGAAACAAAAATTATCACTACAGGACTTAGCCAGGGGCGCACTCAAGTAGTTTCTGGCGGTCGTAAAATTTCTGCAATGCATCAGGTAGATAAAGCAGCTTTTTATGCTTACATCTTGCAGCAATGGCAATCTAGCTCGTACAGATATCCGGGCATTACTTTACGAAGTGCTGCTGCGGTTTCATGACATGTTTATCCAACGAGGGGTCAGCGTTGAGTTACAAATCGCACCAGAAATTGAATATGCAGTGGTAGATCGCCTCAAGCTGCGTGAAGTTTTGGGTGAGTTGGTACGCAATGCACTATCGGCTTTACCAGAACGAGGAGGACGTATAGGCATTCGGTCATCAATTAATAAGGATGTGATTCATCACACTGAAATAGTCATTGAAGTTGCCGATGACGGTACAGGTAGCGAGCAACCGTTGATTAATCGAGCTTTTGCTACCTTTGAAGACTCAGTTAACCAACGCCCCAGCGTGGGACTAAGACTAACCAAAGCGATTGTTGAACAGCATGGCGGTCGTCTCACGATTGATAGTGAACCAGGTTTGGGTACACATGTTCAAATCCGGCTACCTTGGCGTGAAGAATAAAAAATTAGCCATTTAAATATTTCTCCGAGTTTATCTACTTAGAAAAATAACCTTAAAAAAGGAGCAACTTTTTATGACTTTAAGAATTCTCATAGCCCCCTCTGGTTTCAAAGAAAGTTTAGCAGCAGATGAAGTCGCTGATTGTATTGCTAACGGTATTCTGCGAGCAATTCCAGATGCCAAAATCCAGAAAGCTCCGCTGGTAGATGGTGGCGAAGGTTTTGCCAAGGCGCTGGTTGCAGCCACAGGGGGAACTTTGCATCTGGTGACAGTAACAGGGCCGGTGGGACAACCTGTAGAAGCCCACTATGGTTTACTTGGAGATACGGATACCAAGACTGCTGTGCTGGAAATGGCTGCGGCGGCTGGGTTGAGACTGGTTCCCCGCGATGCTCGTGACCCCCTGAAAACGACAACTTATGGCGTAGGTGAACTGATCAAAGCAGCTTTAGATGCAGGAGCAAAAAGAATTTTGGTGGGCTGTGGTGATTCAGGAACTAACGACGGTGGGGCTGGTATGGCGCAAGCCCTAGGAATACATCTATTAGATGCAGCTGGTAAAGAGTTGGGCAGGGGCGGTGGTGAACTGATCAAACTCCATACTATTGATATGAGCGATCGCGATCGCCGTCTAGAACAAGTGCAAATCGATGTGGCTTGTAACTGGCACAATTTATTATGCGGTTCCAAAGGAGTGGCTAGGGTTTTCGGCCCCCAAAAAGGCGCATCCCCGGAAACAGTTGAATCTATGGCAGCTGCGTTAGATCATTATGCAGCGGTGATTGAGCAATATTTGGAAATTGATGTGTGTGAAATGCCGGGAAGCGGTGCTTCTGGTGGATTGGGGACTGGCTTGCACGCATTTATCGATGCAACTCTATATCCACGCTACGACATTGTGATGCAATATCTGGAGTTAGAAAGCCTCCTCCAGAACAGTGACTTAGTAGTTACAGCCGAAGGCAGTATTGATTTCCAAACCCCACGCGGCAAAATCCCCGTGGAAGTCGCCCAGCGTGCCAAACGCTATAACCTACCAGTAATTGCGTAGGCGTAGCCCGTCGTAGACATCGCTGGTACTATTGGTCAAGATGCGCGGGTAAATTTTGACTACGGTATTGACTCTTTTTCAACGATTCTCAGAGAACCCTGTACCCTACCTGAAGCGATCGCTAACACGCCTGACCTTTTAACGTATGCAGCAGAACGGGTGATGCGCTTGATTAAAGTTGGGCAAAACTTAGCTCAACCACCTTCCCAACTTGCACACAATATTCGATAGTTGCCTCTGAAAAACTATCTTAGACTTTCTGAAACTGCTGCCTCAAAAGAGTATTTTCCAAAAGATTGAATCACTGGGAATTATACATTTTGTGGAAATTTTTAAGTAATTTCCACAATTTCTCTTTTTCGACTCCGTTAAATCTACTATAAATTTTACTTTTCTTCCTCCTGATAGGATTTGAAAATAGCTAACTTCACTCAAAAATTGCCTTTAAACAATTAATTAACTATATAACTTAAGACTTTGCCTACGTATATATATTTAAATTCTAGATAAAATAATTGTCTTAAAATCTTTTATTTTAAAAAGCTTTTCCTCAACTTCAGATTCATTCACCCAATACATTGTTTTAGTAAAAAAAACTCTTCATCACTACACAAATACTAAGCTGACGTGCCAGTCTATGGATATCAAATGATTAGGAAAATAAATCAATGTCTACTCTACAAAAACTATCATTCGCTTTGGTCGGAACAGCAGTTATTTTTATTGGTGCTAACCCAGCCGGTGCTGTTAGCTTAACACAAGGAGGTTCTACACCAGTTGCAGGAGAAGGTCAATACACTAATATTCAAGGCGCTCAAACTATCAACTTTAATGACGGTGTAGCACCTTTTTCTGGAGTTGTTACTTACTCCGCAACTAATGGAATTGTACAAGGGTCTGTAGGTGGTCAATACGCTACCCCTTTTAATAACACCAGCAAATATCTCACAATTTCCCCAACAGGTGATAAAGAAGGTGGTAATGATTTTGCAGGAAACTCTGGTGATGTAACTATTAACTTTGCTCAGAATCTTGATTACTTTGGTTTCTACTGGGGGTCAATAGACACATATAACTTTGTGGATGTTTATAGCGGGGGTACGCTGCTAAAAACATTCAATGGCGCAGATGTTCCCGGTGCTCCAGCTAATGGTGAACAGAGTGGTAGCACAAATAATGTCTACGTTAATTTGTTAGCTGATACCAGTAAAGGAGAAACGTTTGACAAGGTAGTTTTGAGATCGACCGGTCGCGCATTTGAAACTGATAACCATAGCTACAGATTAGCTAGTGTTCCTGAATCTAGTTCTACGTTGGGTTTACTAGCTTTCGGTGTTTTGAGTGCTGGGTCATTTGTGAAACGGAAATCAAAGACAGCTTAAAATCATCCGTTCGGACTATTTGAAAAGTTTAAAATATTGTTTTGAGATATCAAACCTGGCAACAATGCTGGGTTTTAATTTTAATATTATGCACAAAAAAGACGCGAAGTTCTCCTTCACGTCTTTTCGTAAAATTATGAGAATTAGAAACTGAATGTGGTTCTGAGCGCACCAATCACAACATCATCGTTGTCATTGTTATGATCTGGGGATGTTAACCAGATGACTCCTGGGGTAATGGTGATATTGTCACTCAATTTGTACTGGTAGAATGCCTCAATATGATAGGAAGTATCATCATCTTCTGCTAATCCGGCAACGCTGGAACTTGTTACCCTCGGCTCTACTCCGGCAATAATACCAGCCAAATTACCTTTTTTACCAAGGTCGGGGAAGCCGAGAGTTACAGCATAGTTCCAAATGTCAACATCTCCACGATTTCCACTCAAGGTACGGCTGTTTGTGTACCCAGCCCAACCACCTAAGACTAATCTATCACTGATGCCGATGGATGCTTGGATACCATAAGAATTGCTGGAAAATGCTACTTCTTCTAAACCTTGGTCAGCTGCTAAATTCGTGAAAGTTGCGGCATTACTACCCGTCAGTAGTGGCTGTTTGTAGGAATTTATGTAAGTTAAACCAACAGAAATGCGATCGCTTGGTTTCACGGTCAACTGAGCCAGCGCCCCATAAGCACCATCAAACAAACCATTACTAGGAGCAGGGTTATTCGCTGTACCACTCAAATAGCCTAAACTGAGTGCTAATTTATCACCAAACTCGTGGGTTATTCCCAATCCTGCACCACCTATCTGGTTATAAATTGGGTTACGTGTACCAAAAGTTGACAAAGCACCATAAGCACCATCACCATCAAAGATATTGATAGTACTGGTTAGGTCATCTGCTGCACCAGCATTAGCAATAGCGATCGCCTGAGTATTTTTGCCCAAAGGAAATTTATACCACAGCGCATCTATGCCAGCATCGTTGTTAGCTTCTGCACCACTATTACCACTGGCAAAAAACAAATTGCCTTCTGGAGTATTAATGTTAGGGCTAACAATATTATTAGTTTGGATTCTGGTGAACAGCGTATCTTCGCCTGTGAAGCTAGTTACGAGTTCAACACGCGCCCGCACTCCCAGAGTTGTATTTGTGTCTACAATTTCGGCACCGTTGACGTTTTCACCTGACAAAACATCGCTAATTACTGTAACAACTTGTCCTTGCAGTTTGGTTGTGGTTGAGAACTGATTCGCTTCCAACTCAGCAGCGCGTGCTTCTACTGCATCAACTCGACCTCGTAGTGTCGTTAGTTCTGCTGAAAATTCTTCTTGTAGCTTTTGCAGTTGAGCTAAATCTTCTTTTGTTACCAGTTCACCAGTAGCGGTAGCAATGAGTTCGTTAACCCGATCAAGACAAGCATTCAAACCAGCAGCAAACTCATATCGCGTCATTGCTCGATTACCGCGATAAGTCCCATTTGGATATCCCGCAATACAGCCGTAACGTTCTACCAGCGATTGCAATGCTTGGAATGCCCAGTCTGTAGGTTGTACATCCGACAACTGAGACACCGAGGTAACTTGCGCCATTACCTTGTTTTGTGTAACTTCAGTTTGATTAATTTCCGCTGTAGTTGATGTTTCACCTGCAAATGCAGCAGTATTAACAAAAAGTATTGCAGCATAAATTACTGGACTAGCCAGCAAATATTTACAGAATTTTTGCATTTTTTTCCTCACACTCAATTACAATTCACACCCACACTGCGCTTTTTTAAACGCGTATCTTATGAGAAAGTTTTTCAATAATCTTATCAGAATTAGGCAAATTTTATAACAAAAAGAAGTCAAGAAATCCTAATTATTTAGGAAAAGCTAAATAGTAGACACTAGAACCCCCTAAATAATTACCTTGTCATTTCTTACACAATAAACGTAAGAATAATCTTGCTTGGATTGCATGAGAATGAGAATTATTATAGTATAAAATGTAGAATAAGTCTTATTGCCAATAAAAATTTTGCCAAAGGCAGATTAGGCATCCTTTTGGAGGAGAAAACACCGTGATTTGGACTCGTATAGGACGTAAAACAGGTAGACAAGGAAGCAGCATTCTGACTCTAATTGCTCTGCTCATGTTGTCAATTGCGGCTGGCTGTAACCAATCGAACACTAATCAAGGAACAACTTCCCAACAGTCACCGCAAGCACAAGAGGCTGCATCAACCCCGTCAGTGCAAGCAGAAAAAACTAAAGTGGTGACGACGTTTTTGCCAATGTATTTGTTTACCAAAGCAGTAGCCGGAAATGTCGCAGACGTAGAAATTTTAGTTCCACCGGGTACTGAAGTACACGAGTACCAAGCAACACCAGAAAATGTCAAAGCGATCGCCACTGCAAATGTGTTAGTAAAAAATGGCTTGGGGTTAGAGGAATTTCTGGAAGATACTGTCAAAAATGCCCAGAATCCTAAATTGACTGAAATTGATACCAGCAAAGGTATTAAGCCCTTAAATGAAATTTCACCAGTTGAGGAAACAGCGAAAGCAGAAAAAGATCACGACCACGACCACGCAGATGGTAATCCTCACGTTTGGTTAGATCCAGTTTTGGCAAAACAGCAGGTAATAAATATACGTGATGGGTTAATTGCATCTGATCCGGCGAATAAAGCTGCTTATGAGGCAAATGCTGCTACTTATATTAAAGAATTAGACACTTTAAACGGCGAATTTCAACAGACTTTGCAGAAAAATCCTAACTGCACTTTTATTACCTTTCATGATGCGTTTCCATACCTAGCCCAAAGATATAAACTCAAGCAAGTTGCTGTGGTAAAAGTTCCTGAAGATCAACTTTCACCGACAGATGTGCAAAATGCAGTGAATGCTGTAAAAAAGTATCAAGTTAAAGCTTTATTTAGCGAACCTGGAGTAGATAACAAATTGCTAACCAGTCTTTCTCAAGACTTAAAATTAACTCTGCGTCCCTTGGATTCTCTAGAAACTGGTGAAACAGATCCGCAATATTATTTCAAAGCAATGAGAGCTAATTTGCAAACTCTGGAAACTGCTTGTAAATAGGTTTAATTGAACTTCTTCATTTTGAATTACTTAAATGACATCGCCTATTTTAAAAGTTGAGGGATTAACTGTATATCAAGGCAACTATTTAGCTGTTCGAGATGTATCCTTTGAATTGTTGTCAGGAACAGATACAGCCATAGTTGGCCCTAATGGTGCAGGTAAAAGTACTCTGGTAAAAGCGGTTTTAGATTTGATACCTCGAAGTGCTGGTAAGATTGAAATATTTGGTTGTCCAATTGTCAGGCTGGGGCATTTACGTCATTTTTTGGGCTACATGCCGCAAAACTTTATCTTTGACCGCAGTTTTCCTATTTGTGTCAGCGAATTAGTCGGACTGGGATGGGTAATTAAAGGAGAAAGGGAAAACGGAAAAGGGAAAAGAAAGAATTTATTTGTCTCTAGCCTGTGGAGAAAAGACAGGGAAAAATCAGCAGCAGTAATAGAAGCTTTACGGCGAACCGATGCTTATCATCTGCGACACCAAGCTATTGGGACTTTGAGTGGTGGTCAACTGAAGCGGGTGCTGCTAGCTTACTGTCTAGTTAGACCTCGGAAACTTTTGATACTTGATGAAGCCTTTGCTGGGATTGATGTCCAAGGTACAGCAGATTTTTATGCTTTGCTAAATGAATTAAAACGGGAGGAGGGTTGGACGGTGTTGCAGATTTCCCATGATATTGATATGGTAAGCCGTCATTGCGATCGCGTTCTTTGCCTCAATCAAACCGTTGTTTGTGCTGGTAAGCCCGAAATTGCTCTTTCACCGCAAAACCTTTTAGCAACTTACGGCCCGGGATTCAGTCGCTATCAGCATCACCACAATTAAGTAGAGAGTCAAGAGTTAATATTTTTATTCTTCACTCTCAATTCTCTCCTCACTTTCATCTAAGTGTTCGGCAACAGCCTGATAAAGTTGGAAAATATGGCTATCGTGTAGGCGATAGAATACATTACGGCCTTGCTTGCGATAACTTACTAAGCGCATCGCCCTTAAGTTTCGTAATTGATGTGATACAGCAGATTCACTCATATCCAATAATGTTGCTAAATCACTAACACACAGTTCTTTTGTAGCCAAAAAAGAGAGAATTCGCAGGCGATTAGCATCTCCTAAGAAGCTAAAAAACTCTGCCATGCGCTGAGCCTTTTCGCTGCTGAGAACTTTATCTGAGAGGGGTTGCACAATATTACTATCTATAGTGCATCTCGGATTATACTGAATTATTCCCATTTTATAAATTAAATTAGTGGTAACAGAAAATTACAGGATTTATGGCAAAAGCATGGGAAATACTCCCTGCTATAAGTTAAAAATAAAGACTATTTACTATCAGCATAACTGCTAATAAGTTGAAAATATTATATATGTATATATTCAATAGTTGCCAGATAATTTGGCTAGCCATCACTAATAGTAATGACTTATTGGAATTGTTGCAATTCCCCTTCATGCAGCGGGCGATCGCAGGTGCTATATTAATGGGAATACTGGGCGGGATGTTAGGTAGTTTTGTCACCTTACGTCAACTATCCTTTTTCAGCCATGCCGTCGGTCATGCAGCATTAGTAGGCGTAGCATTAGGTGTGCTACTCCAGTTTAATCCCACTTGGATGCTGTTACCTTTTACCTTAGTTTTTGGCGTTGTTGTCCTCTACTTTATCGACAAAACCGATTTAGGTAGCGATAGCGTACTTAGTATAGTGCTATCAGGAGCATTAGCGATCGGCGTGATTCTCACTAGCTTGATTAAAGGGTATCGCGGCAACTTGATGGCAGTGCTGTTTGGCGATATTCTGGCCATAGATACCACAGATTTAATTTTGACGCTGCTCATACTTGTGGGAGGCAGCATATTTTTATTATCAACTCTGCGGCAGCAAATTTTATTGACACTTAACCCCGATGTTGCCCAGGTTCAAGGTATTCCAGTTCAATTATATCGTTATGGGTTTGTGGTTTTGCTATCACTAGCTGTGGCTGTAGCGATTAAAGCTGTTGGTGTCTTACTAGTGAACGCTTTTTTAGTAATTCCCGCTTCTACAGCTAAACTGATGAGTCACCACTTTAGCCGCTTTCTTATCTTGTCGGTGATTGTCGGTTCTGGCAGCAGCATTGCTGGGATGATAGTATCAGGTCTTTTTAACCTAGCCTCTGGCCCTAGTATCGTTCTTGTCCAATTTTTGCTATTTGTCGCGGTTTTCATTTGGGTGAAGCTGAGGATGAAAGCAGCATAATTTTTTTTCTTCAAGCTCTTGCTAAATTCTTATATGTTTGCTACATTAATTAATCGTGGCTAATATAAGTCCCAGCCGCCGGGATAGCTCAGTTGGTAGAGCAGAGGACTGAAAATCCTCGTGTCACCAGTTCAAGTCTGGTTCCTGGCATACATTACAGCAAAATAACCTCACTGGCATAAGGCATAAGCTGACATAAATCTGGCATAAAGCAAAAGTCTTATACCAACTATGTATGATTACGGTTCTGCGTTAACTACTGACGATCAACATAAACCGTTTATGGTCGTTAAATTGAGCAGTTGCCTGGTACATCAGTACATTAGAGCAAAATATTTTTATGCCAGTTTATGTCAATTTGCTGTGGGGGCTTTACTGAATAATTCCCTGTTTTGCGAATACTAGGAATCACTTCAAATGCTAGCCACTTCTTGAAGCGCTTTGCTTGTGGCTTGCGACTGGTAAGCACAAGAGAGTACAAGCCAGACTCGTTAATACACCATACTCTCTGTTCTCTCTTACCCGCGAATTTACCACTGACATCAACAATACTGATGTCATGTGTTTTTTCATCAGAATCCAGGTTGGCGATCGCCATAGACGAATTTGTTATTTCAAGCACTTTACAGATATCGTTCGCTACCCACCACGGCTCATCTGCTGTACCAACAAAACGCACTTCATGAGACTCAAAGTTAAAGATTGATAAGTTGTTAGTCATTGTTTTACCGACGGTGTTATATGCTTACAAAGTTTATGACATGCAATGTGACATGGAATATGACATGTTTTATGTCATTTTGAGTGTCATATCCTATGTCATGGAATTCAAGAGGGTATAGCATCTCACTACAAAGCATTCATCCAGCGCTCAATATCCACAAAGATAGAACTTACCAGACACGGTAAGCGTTTTAGCTTATGTTCTTATTTTTGTCCCAAAATAATTGACGTTCTCTTATTTCTTGGCTATAAATAAGAAAAGGCAGTAACAGCAAGGGATTTAGAGATTCTCACTTCCATAGCGTTATTACTGTCAATAAACGTTTAAGTTGCATCGACACAGATTTATGAAACCAGCCAATTACAGCTTGAATACCATCCAGACTCGTGCTTTAGAGTTGAATGCTGAATCAACAAGGCTAACCACATTTCTTTTTGGCTTAACTGATGAAGTAACACCTCAGTCGATACTTGAGCAATTTGCCGAACTGGATAAACGCTATCAAACCCTAAAAAATCGCATTGAATCGATACAGCAAAGCATCGACGATGGTCAAGACCCTGACCGTCATCTGTTCATGTATTGACTAAATTATTCACATCAAGAAAAGGATATAAATTATGGCTGCTAGAGGCATTCCTAAGACGGGTACACGCAAACCGGGAGGTGGCAGAAAAAAGAAGTTTGACAGTCCTACAGTTCGCAAGCGGATGCCCGTGGTTCTTGCGGAAAAAATAGATGATATCTATCCTTTCTTGCTAGAACTTGATGCAGAAATTACAAAGTGGGAACAAATCTGTGAAGAGAAAAGTACCTCACCACGCTATGAGCAAGCACGTAAGCTCGTAAGTATACTCAGAGGTTTACTGAACAGGGTAGGAATAAATACTGCTCATATTTACGCTAACAACAAACAAAACAGTGAGGAGGATTAATTATGACCACTAAAGCAAAAAGAGAATTAATAAGCCTTGCTGGTATCGAAATTGAAGTATTTCAATTACCCGATGGTGAGTATGTGATGAATCAAGCACAAGTTGCGAGAGCAGTAGATGAGCATCGAAATTCAGTGTTACGTTTTATCAGGTCAATAAGCGTGAACTCATTGCCTAGTAATAGTTCTGAGTGTTACAGCCTAGCTGTAGATGGACTTAATTCACGAGTTAGCATCGTACCCATTGAAATGGTTAGAAAATTCTGGCTTGAACGGGCTATGAAGGGGAATATCAAGGCTTTAGCCTTGATATCTGCGTGTATGGAGGAAACCTTGCAACGTCGATGTGACAATGTTTTTTGTATCACCAAGACAGAGCATCAATATGAGCAACAGACTGCTGACTGGTTTGAGAAGTGGCAACAGACTAGACAATATCTCTCAGAGCAACACAATGGATTTACTCGCGCTTGTGATGATTATGGGTTCTCTCCTGCTAGAACACATGATGCTTTAGCTATCGCCGCGTGTGGGATGACCGCTCGTGAGTTACGGAAGTTAGAAAAAGTATGTGGTGATAAAGGTGTGGGATTAAACCATATTGAAGATATCGACACACTTAAGCATGTCGCAAGAGTGAAATATCACTTTTCCCGTTACCGTAAAGGCACTGTAGCGGAACGTATTACCAGGGCAATAAAAGATGCACATAAGGAAAAAAATACCCTGTAACAGCCTAACGGTAATCAACAAGGTATATCCCGATAGGGTTCTCTAGGGTAGTTCTCAGTAACAGAAGAGAGTCTTATCTATCAACTTAAAACTCAACTCCCCTCAATAGCTGCGAACTAACGAGGGGAAAACAAAATCAAAACAATTAAGGATTTAACATCATGATAACACTCAAGAATAACTCAAGGACTCGCAAAACCATTACCGGGAATATCGATCTTGATGCTCAATACCTTGCAAAGCATTACCCCGCAAGAACTAAGGAACAATGGAAGGAAATTTTATCGAAAGTGTAGGCGATTCAAAAGACGGTGACACACCCTTACAAAATATATGACATAGAATATGACACGCGTTATGACATGCAAAATGACATAGCGCATTTTCTTTTGTAATATACCAATAAAAAAGCTATGACATTTACTGTGTCATAGCGAATGTCATATTTTATGACATGAAATTTATAAGGGTATAACACTGCCAATAAATAAAAAGAAAGTGATCTAATTAATCAGCCTTAAAGTATTCAGCCTTAAACCTCATTTTCCCAAAACACGCCTTATCGGTAGCGACTAACTAATAACGTCTTTTTAATACCTTAAGGTATTAAAAAATCTTTTTGTTCTGGAACGCGCTGTTAGCCTGCTTTTTTGCCCAGGAACCTTATACGGCTCCATAAAAAAATCGACTTAAATCAAAGCTGATCACAGACGGCAAGCTGTAAAGAAAGACAAGCGATAATCCCTTTTTGAAAAAGCAATGCACTGTCCATACCCTTGTAAAATATATGACATATTCTATGTCATATCCTGTGTCATATTTTATGACATGAAATTTATAAGGGTATAACATCCTAAATTTCTGGCATTGCAATATCACCAACATCACCCAAATATCTTTTGGAAATCATGTTGGGAGAATTGCCTACCCATTTAGCTATCATTACGCTGTCAATACCGCTTCTAACCATCATTGTTATTGCTGTGTGCCTCATCTGATAAGGGTTTCTGTATTCAATATCCGGTAGACTTTCAAGTACGGTTTTCCAAGCCCTATTTGCAAAATTGTGCCAGTCAATAAGCCCCCCCTTTTTTGCGGGAAACACAAAATCATCAGCAGAGTATTTTTCAGGTTTGACGGTGCTAATAACAGATTTCAATCGACTGTTTACGGTAATAGAACGCTTTGATTGAGTTTTTGTACCCGCTTCGATCTCGCCGCTTGCTGTAAGCTTTTGAGAGAATGTAATCTTGTTGCCTTTTACATGTTTCCATTGCAGTGCCAAGGCTTCCTCTGGACGGCATCCCGTGATAAACAGGAACTCTACTAGTTGCGCGTAATAACTATAAGCGTTGCTAGACTGAAAGGCTTCAATAATCCGTTTTCTTTCATCATCCGTAAATGGATTTATGTCTTCCTTGGTTCCAGAACTCTTTGTTAGTGGGATTAAATTTTTTACCCCATCGAACGGATTAGATTGTAGTTTCTCGTCAGCAACACCCCACTTACAACAAGCGTTGATTAACTTCCATTGTTTCTCAAGGCTACTTGTTGACGTACCTTTATGGTCATCCACTAACCAGCGCATTATATTCGCAGCTTCTTTTGCTAACTTGTAAGGGCATCTCTTGAGTTTGTTTTTAATGCGGTCATAGTCAATCATGCTATTCGCTTTGAGGGTTTTAGACTTAAATTGGGTGTAGTCTTCAAACAGCTTTAGCAGGTCAACGGCATTAACAGACTCACGGGCTGCGATAGTTGCCCTTGCCTCTTCGAGATCTGCTAAGGCATCACTTGCACTTCTTCTCTTGAGGGAGTGAGGTTTGTATTTGGTAAGTGTGGAGTCAAAGTATCCGGCTATGCAGTCTTGGTAAATACGGTTAGCTATCTCCTCTGCTTTAGCGATCGCTAGTTTATCGTCGTAGTTGCCACCGGGTACGGGATTGAAACTATATCTTTTACCCCCAAAAGAGAATCTGAGGATTATGGAACCGTTGTTATCTCTAGGTGTAATCTCTTGCATCTTTACCACATCTGCCTTGTTTTATGACCGTATACTGGCATAAACCTGGCATAAATTAAAGAGTCAAAAGAGAATCTTTAAAGATAACTCATGATTTGCAACGGTTCTAAGGATATTTGAGATAGGACTGAAAATCCTCGTGTCACCAGTTCAAGTCTGGTTCCTGGCATTTATTAAAAAAGTAAACTCAAGTGTCCCTAGGTAAAGTTTATTTACTGAATTTTATGATTTGAGTAAATTAATCTTAAATCATCATATTGTGTAATTGGAAAAAAACAGAGGAGCGATCGCTTTTCCTAGTCCTTCAGCAATTAGTTCCAATCGCCACTCTTCATTGGCTATACATAGCGGTAATTCATGAATTACTGTACGGAAGAATCATTTCGGTTACATCTTGTGTAAGTCCGATATATCTTAAGCTGCATCAGTCCTGAATTACGAAATACTACTTAAGTATTGTATTGATAATCATACTTAAGTATAAGTAACACAAAAGATTACGTTTTGTACTGTGGATGATTAGCGTTAAGTAGTATAAATTTTAAGCGTTACATTAAAAACTCCAACTAATTAGTTATGCTCTTAAGCTGAATTTAGCGATTGATAGTGATAGCTATAGCTATCGCACCATATAATACCCTGTTAGTACTCTCTTGGGTAAGTGCTGAAACATTTTGAAAATTAAGTTAATCTAAATACTTCCAAAAAAACATAACTTGTTGTATACTTACATATCAAAGCGCTACTAGCTTTGAAAAAGTTGTGATAAACAATACCCCAAATACTCTACTATTAGGAGAAACATGTGTCAGGAAAGTTTTACTGACGAACTAGGTCTAGTTATCAAGTGACGAGTAATTACAATGTTCAAATAATTTGTATGAGTGCAGTACTTTGTACTGTTGATCAATCTCCCTACCGAGTAGTGCTTTGTCGTATTAATTTTGATGAGTTACAAATTGCCAAAGTAAATTAATTTCAAAAGTTTTGGAATTTAATTACTAATCAAAATCAATGTGATATCTCACTAGGCTGTCATCTACTTATAGGAGCGTGCTGAATAGTCAATAATAGTAAGCACCAAGATTTATACTCTGTCTAAGCTCTATATAAAGTGCTTTTACCAAACAGTTTTCGCTTAAAACTGGAGTTGAAAAGTTAAACTTTAACTCTTTTATGAGACTAAGGTAAAAACACTTCAAACATTGATAGTGGATTGATTTTAATTAATCACTCAATCTCACTTTAATTAAATAGCTGATATTGGATTTAGGAGTTGGGCTTTGATGATCTTTTAGATCTCAGTCCCTCCAACACAACCTTGTCCTTGTCTGTGGTGTATCTACTGATAAGTGAGGTCGAATTGCAGAATAAGTGTCACCAAAATCGGAAACGTTCAAAGCGGCGGGCTATCTATTGTCCAGTTCATAAATGCTACTTGCATAGCGTGAGTCAAAAGTACAATTTGTATGCCGATAGTGCTGGACAATTGCAGGAAAGAGGGATAGGGCGGCAAAGAGCACTAATTTTAGTGGCAACCAAGACCGCAGTTTCTCTAGAGGGTGAATGGTTGGAAGCATTCTGGTGTGATCAATGTGAGCAAACAAATTGGTATCACGTCAAAAAATGCGATCGCACCTATGAAGTTTCAGTTGCATCTGTAGAACTTTGGCAACAAGCAAGCGGAGTCATTCATCCCGCAGGAAATCCTTCTGTAGGAGAGTTTACTCGCACGCAAGCCCGGATGGCTGGCAACAACAATAGTAAGTATTTCCAGTGAAGAAATTAAGCCAGTTGCAGTCGAAATTGAATGTATTAGTACGATCAATCAATATCTGCCATTATGGAATCTAAATCAAATTTGGAAGAGGTAGATTTTCAAAAATACCTACTTATTGTGCAACGACGCTGGATGCCAGCAGTAGGACTCTTTGGAGTAGTTGTTACCCTTACATTCTTGTATGCATTCTCATTAAAACCCTCATATAAAGCAGAGGGAAGTTTGTTAATCAAGACAAATCGTACCTCTTCACTAACAGGTTTGGGGGAAGCTATAGGGCGACTGGATTCTTTAACTACTACAAACAATCCTTTAGAAACTCAAGCAAAGATAGTTACATCTGTTCCAGTTATTCAGGAAACCATTAGAACGCTTAACTTAAAAGATAGTAAAGGTGAACCCTTTACAATACAGGATTTGACGAAAAAGCTGAAGATAGAAAATGCCAAAGGAACTGAGATTTTGCAAATCTCCTATACAGATAAAGATCCAGTTTTGGCTGCAACAGTTGTCAACCAACTGATGAAAGTTTATATCAGGAATAATATAGAGGCAAATCGAGCTGAAGCAGTCTCAGCCCGCAAGTTTATTTTAGAAGAAATACCTGGCACTGAAAAAGCAGTAAGAGACGCTGAGTCAACTCTGCGTCAGTTCAAAGAAGAACACAAAATAATCACTTTAGAAGCCGAATCAGAGGTAGCAGTCCAGACAATTTCTAGTTTAGAACAACAAATTTATCAAGCTCAAGCTCAATTAGTTTATGTCACGGCTCAATCACAAAAGTTACAAAATCAGGCCAACATTGATTCGCAACAATCTGTGAGCGTTGCCTCGTTGAGTCAAATACCTGGAATTCAGCAAGTGCTTGCTCAACTCCAAGAAGCGCAAAGCCAGCTGACGGTTGAGCAAACCCGTTTGCAGGCAGAGCACCCTACTATTGTCAATTTGCAAGAAAAAATTGTTGCTCTCAAAAGCTTGCTAGAAGGGCGAATAGAGCAAGCAGTTGTTAGTAATGAACAAGTCTCAATGGGAAATGTCCAGATTGGAGAATTGCGACAAAACCTCATTGAAGATTTTGCCCGCACGGAGGCACAACGACTTGGTTTAATTGAACAAATCACCACATTATCGAATGAGTGGTCTGCTTACAAAGAAAGAGCAAATGTTTTGCCCAGGCTAGAACAGGTACAAAGACAGCTTGAGCGGAAGCGAAAAGCGGCTCAAGCAACTTATGAAGCACTTTTAACAAAACTGCAAGAAGTCCAAGTAGCTGAGAATCAAAATATTGGGAATGCTCGTGTCATCTCTCCTGCCTTAGTTCCAGATAAATCAATTGGTTCTGGCAAGCTTCTAATTGTCGGGGGTGGAGGAGTTTTCGGTGTGATGCTGGGTATAGCTGCTGCTTTCACTTTAGATTTGATTGACCGCTCAATAAAGACAGTCAAAGAAGCTAGAGAATTGTTCCAATATACCTTGCTAGGGGTGATTCCTTCAGTCAGTAAGAATGCTAAAAAGAGTTCTTATCCGCAAGTAGATAAACAGATTCCGAGAGTAATTGGCAGAGACATTCCGCACTTCCCTGTTGGTGATGCATACCAAATGCTGCAAGCCAACTTGAACTTCTTGAGTTCAGATAAAAAGCTTAAGGCGATTGTAGTTACCAGTTCTGTGGCCAAAGAGGGCAAGTCAGAGGTAGCTGCAAATTTAGCTGTGACAATGGCTCAGTTAGGGCGGCGGGTGCTGCTGGTAGATGCCGATATGCGCCATCCAGTCCAGCATCATATCTGGGAAATTACAAATGCCGTAGGGTTATCAAATGTCATCGTTGACCGAGTTACTCTTGATGCGGCCGTACAGGAAGTAATGTTCAATCTTTACGTTCTTCCGTCTGGGGTTGTACCTCCTAACCCAGTAGCACTATTAGATTCCAAGCGGATGGCTGCATTAGTTGCCTCTTTTACAAAGAATTATGATTTTGTAATTTTTGATACACCAACATTAGCGGGAACGGCAGATGCAGCTGTGTTAAGCAAGTTGGCTGACGGCATCTTATTAGTGGTTCGCCCTGGAGTAATTAACTATGCCAGTGCTAATGCGGCTCAAGAGTTCCTCAAACAGTCAGGCCAACAAGTGTTGGGTATGGTAATTAACGGTGTGAATATCAAACTAGAGCCTGACAGCTACTTTTACTATTCTAGAGAATCAGTTGAGTCTGTTTCTGTGTCAGAAAAATCTCCAGCTATCAGCAGACAAAAATAAATTAATCTCATTTAATTAAAACTTCCTCTAAATGGAATCACCTAAAGAGTCATCAAGTTTTCGACAAAAGGCAATTAGAGGTGTAGTTTGGTCTGCAATTCAGAATTGGGGTCGCCAAGCGATCGCTTTTATCGTTTTCTTTCTGCTTGCTCGCCTGCTTGGGCCAAAGGCTTTCGGTCTAGTCGCTGCGGCTAGTATCTTCCTGGGTTTGATTGGAATTTTCCTTGACCAAGGATTTTCAGCAGCTCTCATACAACGTAAGGAACTGGAACCAGAACACTTAGATACTGCCTTCTGGACTAACATTAGCATCGGCTTAATAATGACAGTTTTGAGCATGACTATGGCTGGAGGAGTTGCCAACTTTTTTAAACTACCAGAGTTAACACCAGTCATTCGCTGGTTATCCCTCAGTTTTATAATTACTTCCTTAAGCAGTACACAGGAGGCAATTTTCCAACGTAAGCTTGATTTCAAACCTTTAGCGGTACGAGAACTTGTAGGGGTATCTGCTAGTGGCTTGGTTGGCGTGACTATGGCTTATATAGGCTTTGGAATTTGGAGCCTTGTTAGTCAGCAGTTAGTGAATGGTTTGGTTCGGGTTTTGCTTATCTGGTGGGCTAGCGATTGGCGACCAAGACTTAGTTTTTCATATAAGCACTTTCGAGAACTGTTCTCCTTTGGAATCAATGTAGTTGGTATTAATCTACTTTCTTTTATCAGCACTCGAAGTGATAACCTTTTAATTGCTTACTTCCTTGGCCCTGTAGCATTAGGTTATTACACCATTGCTTACCGACTTCTGGAGATAGTAACACAACTATTTATTGGGGTTATTACTCCAATTGCATTGCCTCTATTTTCTCGCTTGCAACAGGATATAGAAAAAACTCGCTTAGCGTTTTATAGAGCAGTTCAGTTAAGCAATTTTATTGGGATTCCTATATTTTTGGGTTTATCTGCTTTATCTTCTGAGCTAGTAATTGTTGTTTTTGGGGAAAAATGGATATCAAGCATACCTGTAATGCAAATTTTAAATCTTATTGGTATCTTGTATACTGGCTTTTACTTTAACGGCCCGGTGATGATGGCTGTTGGAAAATCTGCCTGGAAATTGCGGCTAGATTTTATTAAAACTATCGGATACTTTCTTGCTTTTGCCATAGCGGTTCGTTGGGGAATAGTAGCTGTTGCAGCAGGATATGTAATAACTGGTTATCTGATGTCAGGTATGACTTTGTGGTTTTTAAAAAAGACAATTCGGATTAATTTGATTACTTATCTACAACAATATATTGCTCCGATGGTCGGCTCAGTAGCAATGGTCGCTGCTATTTTAGGGACTAAATATTTCCTAAGCAATTTCATAAATTTGCCTATTTTACTGCTAATTTCTATATTAGTTGGGGCCATAGTATATCCAGTCACAATTATCTTAATTGCCCCCAAAGAATTTCGGCAATTTATAGATGTTTTTCGTTCGTTTTTACCACAGTCTGTCTTGAAAATAAAAAATTGAACTATGATTATAAATTATTTTTACGTACAATTACTTGTGTGTACTTAACTTTATGGTGACTAAAGAAATAACTCAAGACCACATTGGAGAGATCGCCACATTATTTAATACCGTAGTTGATGGCGGCTACTGCATCGGCTGTGGTGCTTGTGCTTCAGTAAGCGGCTCACCTATTCAGATGAAGTTAGACGATTATGGTCGATTCAAGGCTACGGTTGATCAATCTGCCGTTCAGTCTTCTCTAAGCACCTCGGTACAAAGTGTGTGTCCATTCTCAAGTAGTAGTTTAAACGAGACTCAGATTGGGCAGGAATTGTTTGGTAGCAAATGCGAATACCACGACAAAATTGGCTATCATCTGGCAACATATGCAGGCTATGTATCTGAGGATGATTTTCGCGATCGCGGTAGTTCTGGTGGTATGGGAACCTGGATTGTCAGCAATCTTCTTACTCAAGGTTTGGTCGATGGTGTAATTCACATCCATCAACGCCGTCCTTCAGAAAGTGATCCCAGGCTGTTTCAATACCATTTGTCTACAACTCCAGAACAGGTACGCGATGGTGCTAAGTCTCGATATTACCCCATTGAGATGTCCGAAGTAATGCAGTTGGTTCGCACTCAACCTGGACGCTATGCGATCGTTGGTATTCCTTGTTTTATTAAGGCAGTCCGCTTGTTAATGCAAGCTGATTCTGTACTAGCAGAACGTATCCAATTCTGTATAGGTTTGGTTTGTGGACATCTCAAAAGCATACACTTTGCAGAGATGTTTGCTTGGCAGTGTGGCATAGAGCCTGGTAAACTCTTAGCGATCGACTTTCGGAAAAAACTACCTGGTAGAGATGCTAGTAAGTATGGTGTTGAGGTGACTGGCATCATAGATGGTCAAGTAGTCACAAAAACCAGTCCGGTTAATGTTATGTACGGTTACGATTGGGGACTTGGTTTTTTCAAGTACAAAGCATGTGACTACTGCGATGATGTGATTGCTGAAACAGCAGATGTCGTTGTTGGTGACGCTTGGCTACCTCAATACGTTCAGGATAGCCAGGGTACGAATGTGATTGTTGTGCGTCACCCAATAATTCACGACATGCTTGAGGAAGCTGTAGTTAAAGGTCGCTTACATCTTGAGCGCATCGATGCTCAAGAGGTTGCTCGTTCACAAAATTCGGGATTTCGCCATCGACGTGAGGGTCTAGCATACCGTCTACACTTAATTGAAAAAAAGGGTGAGTGGCATCCCCCAAAACGAGTCAAGGCAAGCCTAAAGGGTTTAAGTAAAAATTTTCAAAAGCGCCAGGCATTACGGATATTAATGGCAGCAGAGAGCCACATTGCCTTTAAAGATGCAGTTAGAGATTGGGATTTTTCCGTCTTTACCCAGAATATTGAGCCATTACTTCGTAAGTATCGCGCCTTGTACGATGATCCTCTCTGGAAGAGAATGGTTTGGCAGATCAAGGGGTTTGTGAAAAATCTCCTAACAGGTAGGAAAACATCACATAAATAAGTATTAAGCACCACCTTTTTATTCTCTTTAGCCAGTCAGGAAAGTTAGTTTCGCATGAAAGCATTAATTACAGGAGTAACAGGACTACGCAATCGAGGTGTCGAAGCACTACTAACAACTACTGTTGACCAATTATTCAAAAGACACCCCAATCTAACCATAGACATTCTTACTGAAACGCCAGATTATGACCAAAAGCGATTACAGCAAGATAATGTCAAACTGCTCAATATGGCAACTAAACACAAGGATTTGATGCAAAAGTTGCGTGCTAAAGGTTCTAAATTTAACAAGTCTCTAGCTCCTGAATACAGTCTATTTAAAGAGGCATCAATCGTTATTGCTTCCGGTGGAGATCTATTCACTTCTGATTATCCTGGAGCGCTCGGTTTTCACCTCCGCCCATTGGAATTAGCATTACACGCTGAAATACCTGTAGTTTTTCTAGGTCAATCAATCGCATTTAAGACCAATAATGATGCACAGCAATGGTTAGGTGTTGCCCGTCGTTCTAAGTTGATTACTGTTAGAGAAGAATTTTCCTACAAGTATTTGACAAAAGACCTAGGTCTTTCGCCAAATCTAGTAAAACATACCGCTGATGTAGCGTTTCTGCTTGAACCACCACCACCAGATCAGGTCAGTAACTTACTAAAATCTTACGGAGTTACGCCAGATCGCCCAGTTGTGGCAATTGCTCCTAGTCAAGGTATAACTAGATTCTCTAAATGTGATGAGGAGCAGCACTTAAAGAGTTGGTTTCAGGTGATCAATATGATCCTTAATGAATTCGATGCTCAAGTGCTGCTTATCCCCCATGCACAAAGTACCAACCTGGGTAATGACGATCGCTTCATTGCCACCAACCTACATAAAAGCCTTGATTTTCATCCTAGGGTTCATCTTGCTGGTGCAGACCACTCTGCCTCAGAATTTAAGGGGTTAATTAGTAGCTGTGATCTGTTGATTGCTGAGCGTATGCATGCTGCGATCGCTGGACTTTCCAGCAATATCTGTACTGTTGTCGTCGGTTATTCTGTTAAAGCGGAAGGGATTATGACTGATCTACTAGGAAATGAGTCAGTCAACAATGGCTTACTAATCTCAATTGAACAGTTTATCGATTCTGACTCAGCCTGCGCGACGATCCGTACCGCTTGGCACCGTCGTCAAGAGGTCAGTGAACAACTTAAAGAGGCATTACCCCGCGTGAGACAGGATGCTGTGAATAACTTCGATATGATTGTGGAAATCTTGAAGTAAAACTCAACTTTTTCCAATTAGCTTAATTGATTACTTGTCATAACAGCAGTGATTTAATAATAAATAATTGGTATGAAGCAGTTGAACGCAATTTTCGTATCTGATTGGTTTGGCAATCCCTATAAAAATCTATTAATTAATAATTTAAACTCTAAAGGAGTTGAGGTAAAAGAATGTTTACCCAAGGTAGAAAATGTTTTTGGACGAATCTTTTTTCTACCATTAGTTTTGAGACAAGGTAAGTTTGATATCTTACACTTTCATACCTTGCATCCTTTCATTCTTGGCAAAAACTCCTTTTCTCGATTAATAAAACTTTTAATATTTACTAGCCAGATATTCATCCTCAACCTGCTGGATGTCAAAGTTGTTTGGACTGTACACGAATGGCATGACAAGATGGATGATGGTCAGAAAAATATATCTTCAACCCAATCAGCAGTTATTGGGAAATTTCTTGATGCTATTATTACTCATTGTGAAACAACTAAAAACGAAATTACTAGAGCATTTAAGCTAGAAAATAAAAATAAAGTTTTTGTAATTCCACATGGCAACTACATAGGCACTTACGAAAATAAAATTAGTCAGATAGAAGCTCGAAAAATTTTAGGTATCTCCTTAGAAAGCCTAAATTTTCTGATTTTTGGCAGTATTTATCGTTATAAAGGGGTTTTAGAAGCAATTGAAGCTTTTAAAAAACTACAACAGCCTGAAACATATCTATTAATTGCAGGGAAGTCTTACGAGACGCAATTAGAAGAAACAATACTGGAAAAAATTCAGGGGCATGAAAATATTTTATTTTTTCATCAAGTCATTCCAAATGATGAAATTCAAGTTTATATAAATGCATGTGATTGTTTTGTAGTTCCTTATAAAGTATTTACCACTTCTGGTGTAGCTATATTAGGAATGTCATACAGTCGAGCTTGCATTGCTCCAAACATGGGATTCTTTAATGATGTATTGGATGAATATGGTTCTTTTCTCTATGATTCAAATCATGAAGATGGGTTATTACAGGCAATGAAATCCACTATAGACAATAAATGTAGGTTAGCAGAAATGGGCAGACATAATCTCACGATTGCCGAGAAATGGAATTGGAATTACGTCTCTGAGCAAACCTTAAATGTTTATCAACAATGTTTAGGCATTAAATATTAGCAATTAAAGTATTGATTATGAAAACTCCGGTAGTTTTGATAATTTTTAAACGACCAAATACCACTGAAAAAGTATTTGAAGCAATTCGTCAAGCAAAACCACCGAAACTTTTTGTAATTGCAGATGGGCCACGTGCCGACCGTCCTGGTGAGGCAGAAAATTGCGAAGCTACGCGTGCAATTATTGAGCAAGTCGATTGGAATTGCGAAGTTATAACTAATTACTCTGACATTAATTTAGGTTGTAGATTGCGTGTTTCTAGTGGCTTAGATTGGGTATTTAGTCAGGTTGAGGAAGCCATAATTCTTGAGGATGATTGTTTACCACATCCTACTTTTTTCCAATTTTGTGATGAATTGCTCGATAAATATCGAGATGACAATAGAATCATGGTTGTAGCAGGTAATAATTTTCAGTATGGTCGAGTTCGGAATCAAGATAGTTACTATTTTTCACGCTACAATCACTGCTGGGGATGGGCTACTTGGCGACGAGCATGGCAACACTATGATCATCAAATGAAACTGTGGCCTAAAATTCGCGATGAAAACTGGCTAAAAGACATCCTGTTAGACCTTTCGGCAGTAAAATTTTGGCAGAGTATTTTTCAATATACCTATGAAGAAAAGATTAATAGTTGGGCTTATGTATGGACGTTTAGCTGCTGGATTCAAAACGGCTTAAGTATTCTGCCTAACGTAAATCTAGTCTCTAATATTGGATATTCTTTAGAGGCAACTCACACAGTTAAAAATTATAATGATTTTGCCAATATGCCAGTAGAAGCTATAGATTTTCCACTTCAGCATCCACTATTTATGATTCGTAATTCTCCAGCAGATCTCTTTACTCAAAGAAATAATTTTTATGATTCTAGAATATCTGTAGTTCTTCAACAAAAAATTAAACATCTTGCTAATAAGCTATCTAATTAATTATTTGAATTGAAACATTTAAAAAATGCCATGAAAAAGAACATAGATTTACCCAACCTGTCAGATGATATCCAACAAGAAATTGAAAACATACTTTTAGATGCTGAACGTCAACCAATAGAAGTTGAAGAAATTTGGCAGCTAATGGATAAAGTTTGGGATAGTTTAGGATGCGATAACATAAAAAATGATCCAGAAAAAGTTAGTTTATTTTATAGTCATCCAGTTTGGCTACTGAATGGTTTATTTATTGAGCAGCATGATGTTTCCATTCTCCACCGCCACGCGATCGCTGATTGGATTAATCTAAATAATAGGGACATTATATCGGTTCTAGATTATGGCGGCGGTTTTGGTACACTTGCTCGTTTAATTGCAGATAAAAATCAAGAAGTAGTAGTTGATATTTACGAACCACATCCTAGTAAGCTTGCTCTTGAGAAAATAAAAGCTTACTCTAACGTGAATTTTATTAGTTCTCTAAAAAAACAATATGACTGTCTAGTCTGCACAGATGTTTTAGAACACGTTCCTGATCCTTTAAGCTTATTGGCTGAAATGATTGAGAGCGTTAAAGTTGATGGTTATTTAATAATTGCCAACTGTTTTTATCCTGTAATTAAGTGCCACTTACCTGAAACTTTTCATCTTCGCTATAGCTTTAATCAATTTACTAATCTTATGGGACTTGATACTATTGGTTCATGCAATGGTAGTCACGCCACTATATATAAGAGAATGAGCCAAGAACCAGTCAATTGGAAAAAAATCCGCACTCAAGAAAAAATATCCAAAGCCGTATTCCCATTTTTGAGTATATCTCAATCGAGTTATCAAGCTTTGAAAAGCCTGGTTTTACAAAAGAAAAACTAAATATTTTAGGTAATATGAAAACTTATGTTTATTTTGCAATTTTTAAAAATAGTCATTAAAGTATTTCAAAAATTAGTAAGAAATTGGCTAAACTACTTACATATCCTACAGCAAAATAAAGGTATAGATATACCTTTATCTGTAGTTTTGCAATACGACGATATTAATGCTATCAAGATTAGCCCGGAAGTTAATATAGGAGAATTTGTAGAAGTTGTTGTCGTAGCGAAATCTCCATATAGTAATACTCCAGGGCGATTAATTATCGAAAAACGTGCTGTTATTGGTTCACATGCTAATATTCGTGCTGCTGGAGGAGAAATATACATAGGGCAAAATTGCATTATTGCACAGCATGTATCTCTGATTGCCTGTAATCATACAATATCGTCTGAAAAGCCATATAGAGACTTACCTTGGAATGAAGATAAAACGGGTATATTTATAGATGAAAATGTTTGGATTGGTTGCGGTGTAACTATTCTTCCTGGTTGTCGTATTGGAAAAAATTCAGTAATTGGGGCTGGAAGTGTCGTCACTAAATCTATTCCAGCTAATGAGGTGTGGGCTGGTGTACCAGCTAAAAAAATTAAGGATATCAATTATTATAAGTCTGAAAATCTTAGTTATCAATTATAGGTAACTAACGGATAATTTTGAATTACACGATAGTACTATTTATATATAATTAAATTAATAATGAAAGTTTTATTACTTAATAGTTCTGATATTGAAGGTGGAGCCGCTCGTGCTGCATATCGATTACATCAAGGTCTTCAGAATCTTGATATATCTACACAGATGCTTGTACAACTTAAAAAAAGTGATGATAGAGATGTCATTGGCTCACGAGCTTCATCTGGAGTTGCACAAGCTGTTACTGGTTTGAGATTAACTTTAGACCAGCTACCGTTAAAGTTTTACACTAATCGGGATCAAGCTACTCATTCGCCTCAATGGCTTCCAGATACCCTCGTTTCTAAAATTAGCCAATTGAATCCAAATATCATCAATCTACATTGGGTCAATAATGGATATTTACTAATTGAATCAGTAGCTAAATTAGCTAAACCAATCGTTTGGACTCTTCATGATATGTGGGCTTTTACAGGGGGATGCCACTACAGTCAAGACTGTACTCGTTACACTGATGCTTGTGGGAAATGTCCGCAACTTCATAGTTCCCAAGATTGGGATTTATCTCGTTGGGTGTGGCAACGCAAAGCTAAAGCTTGGAAAAATCTTAACCTGACTATAGTTACGCCTAGCTTCTGGTTAGCTAAGTGTGCCAGTGCTAGCTCACTTTTTAAGGATCTACGAATAGAAGTAATTCCAAATGGGATTAATACTCAAACGTATAAACCTATTAATAAACAAGTAGCACGAGAACTACTAAATTTACCTCAAGATAAACAACTAATTCTATTCGGTTCGCTACAGTCAACTAGTGATAAACGTAAGGGATTTCATTTGCTGCAAGCATCTCTACAAAATCTTAGCGAAGCTGGCTGGTCAGATAGATTAGAAATAGTTATTTTCGGCTCATCTCAGCCTAAGAATCCTCCTGAGTTTGGTTTTAAATCTCATTATCTAGGTACGTTGAATGATGATTTATCTTTGGCTTTATTGTATTCAGCAGCAGATATATTTGTTCTGCCTTCTACTCAGGAAAACTTAGCGAATACTGTGATGGAGGCAACTGCTTGTGGTATCCCCTGTGTTGCCTTCAATATTGGCGGTATGCCAGATATGATTGAGCATCAAAAAAATGGTTATTTAGCTCAAGCTTATAAAGTTGAAGATTTAGCTCAAGGTATTATTTGGATACTAGAAAATCATGATAGGTATCAAAAACTATCTTACTGGGCCCGTCAAAAAGCAGAAAAAGAATTCACGTTAGAAATTCAAGCAAATCGTTACTTATCTATCTTTAACGAACTTCTAAACTCGAATTAAATTTGAATAAATTCAAAAAAATAACAATTAATCAATAAATTTAGAAACAATTTAATAAAATGACTTTTTTCTTACACATTTTTTGTTAAGTAGAAAATAATTGGAGAATAAAGTTTGAAAAATTCTATAATAAAATGGTTAGAAACATTTAGTGTTATTTTATTAATTTTAACTAGCGATTGTAGATTACATCCACTATTAGATCAACTTGTTAAAATTGCCAGTTATCCAACAGTGGCATTATTAATTATTAGACAACCATTGGGAAGAGTAGCATATGTCGTTACAAGAGATTGGTCTTTAATAATATTATGCCTCTTTGCCTGTTCTTCAATCTTTTGGACTGAGAATACACAAGAAACCGCAACTCAACTTAAATCTTTATTTCGTACAACTTTGCTCGGTACGTATTTAGCTGTACGCTACTCTCCTAGAGAACAAATGCGCTTGCTAAGTTGGGTAGTAGGTATAGCAGCAATTCTAAGTCTAGTATTTGCTGTAGCAATGCCGTCCTACGGTACTGCTATCTCAAATAATGTTTTTGTGTGGCAAGGTATATATGCACATAAGCAATATTTAGCGAGAGCTATGACCGTAGGCTCTATGGTTTTTCTCATAGCTTTATTAGTGAGTAGAAAGTATTGGTGGCTCAAACTGGTAATACTATTCATTATGTTATTACTACTCTGGAAGAGTACTAGTAGAACAGGTATAGGATTTCTTTTACTATGCATATATATTATGCCTCTTTATAAAATAGCCAAACAAAAATTCAGAATTCGGGAAACAATTTTGGCTGTAGCTTTTATGCTTAACGCTACTGTCGCTATGTTGATTCTAGGTAATCTAGAAACCATAGTAGTTGACATGATGGGTAAAGACCTAGAGTTCAATGGACGCTTACCTCTATGGCAAAGAGCGATTGAAGTTGGCTGTGGTCAACCTTGGTTTGGATATGGGTATGCTGGTTTTTGGAGTTCGCCTATCTCTTTAGAAGTTGCTAAAGGTTTATGGATACGTCAAGAAGTGAATGCAAATCATTCTCATAATGGTTTTATTGATATGTTTCTTCAATTGGGTATAGTGGGATTAATATTATTATTATTTAATTTTTTAAAAGTTATTTACAAGGCTATACATTTATTGTTCATAAGTAAAAAATTAGAGTGTTTTTGGATGTTTAATATGATATTTTTAATGTTATGTTTCAATATTTTTGAACTTAATACACTGTTAACTCCCAATTTTTTATGGGTTTACTATATATCAATATCGCTATCCCTTGTTTTAGAGCTTGAACAGATAAAAAATAAAACTTTAACTCATGTAAATAATTAAAAACAAATTTTTTTAAATTAGTTATTTGAGATTTCACATAATAGATATGTCAAATGATATAGTTTTTTTAATTTGTACTGAACCTGGTCGTCTAGAGCAGCAATCTTTACTATTGGTAGAAAGTATTCGTAAATTCGGTGGTCACTTGAAAGACACTCGTATATCTAGTTTTCATCCTCGGAAAGGCGAGTCTATTTCTAGCCAAACTACAAAGCTATTTGATTCTTTAGAAGTTTCTCACCAACAAATCATACTTAACCTAGAGTATCATGACTATTACTTAGCAAATAAAATTTTAACTTCTGCTTACGCGGAAGAAAATATAGATGCAAAGTTTTTAGTTTTTTTAGATAGCGACAAGTGCGTTTTTGCTGAGCCAAAAGAGTTTTTATTACCACCAAATTACAATATAGGGCTACGTCCTGAATATGGAAAAGGTATTGGCTCTGAAGGTAAAAACGATATTCAAGACGATTACTGGCAAAAACTTTATAAATTACTTGATATCAATCAAGAAATATTTGTCAGAACCCCAATTGCTAACAAGAAGATTAGAGGCTATTGGAATAGTGGAATAGTAGCCGCAAGAAAAGAAGCTGGATTTTTTACGGCTTGGAAAAATAATTTTGAAAAAGTTATGCGACAAAAGCTTGAGCCACCTCAAGGAAATTACTTTACAGAGATGGCTGTACTATCTGCTACTGCCTGCTCAATGGCAGAAAGTTTATATACATTTTCTCCATCTTATAGCTATCCTTTACCTTTACACAATCGTCTAGCTAAAGAATATAAACTAAATAGTTTTGACGAAATTGTATCTATTCATTATTTCAATATGTTTGCTTATAAAGATTGGAATAAACAACTAGCAAACTTAAGTAATTTTGATAGTATTTCAGAGAAATATCAATGGCTAATAGAAGGAATTTTTAAACACAAAATGCCATATAAATCAGTCTTGCATCGACATATATTGGAACTTATAAGAATTGAGAAAAAATTACGTAGCTTTAATATAGATGTTAACTTAAGTGGTTTGATAAAACGCATTGCCAACCTTTAAAGTATTTAATAATAAAATTTCTACTTTAAACATTTGCTTTGTTTTGCATTCCAAGTCTATTTAGACCAGATTTAACTCTACGACTAATGAACTTATGAAGCATGAATTGGCAGTCATTATGACTTGTTACAACAGGCGTGATACAACTCTTGCCTGTCTGTCTGCGCTATATCAGCAAACAAAACCTTTTGATATTTATTTAACCGATGATGGAAGTTCTGACGGTACTTCAGATGCAATCAAGGCTTCTTATCCACAAGTTCAAGTTCTGAAAGGTGATGGAAATTTATTTTGGGTTGGAGGTATGAGATTAGCCTTTGCTGAGGCTTTGAAAAAGAATTATGATTATTACCTTTGGCTTAATGACGACACTCTAATTGAACCAAATGCCCTGAGTAAACTGCTTGCTACTCACCATTACCTCACAGAACATGATAAGCCAAATTCTATAATTGTTGGTTCAACCCAAGATGCAGTTACAGGGAAACCGACTTACGGTGGTGCTGTACGTTCTAAGCATTGGTACTCGAATAAGTATGAATTTGTGAAGCCTAGTCAGAAACTTCAAGAATGCGACACTATGTATGGAAACTGCATCCTTATTCCCCGTTCTGTTGCAGAAAGAGTAGGTAATTTAGATCCTGCTTTTATTCATAATCTAGGGGATCTTGATTATGGACTTAGAGCACGTAAGCTAGGGTGTTCAGTATGGATAACGCCAGGATATGTAGGTACTTGCTCGAAAAACTCTGTTAGAGGTAGTTGGGTGGATGCTAATCTCCCGATTAATGAACGCTTAAAAAGAGCGTTTGGCATCAAAAGTTTTCCGGTAAAGGCATGGACTGTTTTTACCATGCGGCATTCTGGCTATTTTTGGTTTCTTTATTGGTTCTTGCCTTATTTACGTGCAGTAATGGGTTATAGAAATTTGAGTGCATCTTCTACTTTTAGTGAGGAAATTAACTAAATAAAAACATAGGTTTCACAACTGTAATTACTTAATTCGCTGTAAATTCAAGGATAATATCCATAATTTAGGGTTTCTCTCTAATCTTTTACATACGTAAATAACCTAAGTTTGCATAAATTCTGATTAATTTGATTAAATACATAGAACAAATGTCTGAAATCAAAATTCTTGTTATAGCCTTTCTAGCAAATCCAACTTGTACAAATTGGATACAAGGGCTTAAAAATTTAGGCTTAAACGTTGCAGTTTTAGACTGGAAACAGTCTGCGGCAACCCAGAGTGAAATTAAAAATTGGGGATTGAAAGAAAATGAAATCCCTATATTTAATTTTTGGGATGATTTTTCTATAGAGAAGCAACAAAAGGTAGAGAATTTCCTTGGAGGAGCACCCGATATTTTATTTTCTTGGGAGGGTGCATTGATTTTAAAACCTCTGCAAATGGTGAAAAAAATATACCCTAGGACAAAAATTGTTCATTGTGTGAATACTTATCCTAATGCCGTTAATAAATTAACTGAGATTCGCATGAATTGGCGCTATCGTAATGTTAGTTCACTGATTGACAGTTATATATTTTATTCGCATACACAAAGAAATATGTTTATCAAAGCTATTACTAATACAGAGAATAAGCCTTATTTAATAATGGTTGAGCCATTCTTTAAAAAAGCCTATTCTTGCATTAATATTAAGTCTGATAATATACCAATACTCCATCGATTTGATGATAATCCTCATGTTATCTTTACTGGACGAGCAAGCGAACTATGGCACAAAAATTCTTATTTCGGTTTTAAAGCTCATAGTTGTCGGGATGCTTTAGGTTCGTTTTTCCAGCAATTAGCAAAGACAGGTATTCATATTTTTCTTCCATCACAAGCAAATACAAAAAATATTCCTAATCTTCACCTGTACCCTGACTTCTCTAATGATGAAATATTTGAAGGCCAATTTGCTGAATATATTTCACAATTTGATGCCCATCTGGTTATGTACAACGAGTACAACAGTACAATGCGTAATTGGGTTACTTCAGGTTTATCTACTCGCTTTGCTTCTTCTCTAACTTCTACTACCCCATTAGCTGTGACTAAAACCAGTAAATTTGTTGAAGAACATTGGAAAGATAAGCCTTTCGGATTTACTTTTTCTGATGTTGACGACTTAGCCCAATCTCTTCGCAATAAGCAAATGCTTGCTTCACTTCGCTTGAATATGGAGAATGTTCATACATCTTATTCTTTTGAATCTCAAAGTAGGAATATTACTCGATTTTTAAATGAAGTATTGAATAAGCCTAAAATCTTAAATTAGTTTGTTCTACTGTGGTAAAACTTATAGTTTAAGAACACATATTTTTAATAAATAAGGATATCTACTCAATATGGGTAAACGCTTATTAATAGTCTCTACTCTTGATTCAACTCAACCATTTGGTGCGTTTACTAGACCTTTCTATCTTGGACAATATCTCCTCAAGTATTTTGAGGTTTATCACTTGGGCTTAAATTGTTCCGCAGTTGATTATGCGCCTTCTGTATCTGTTGGTTCAAGAAATTTGGGTTTATATATTAGAGCAGTACAAAAGTGTATAGAAAATTTTCATCCAGATATAGTATATGCTCAAGAAACACTGCCAGGATTAGCTGCTCTAATTTCACTCACCTTTAATAAGCAGAAAAACTGCTCTCTTGTATTAGACTTTCATACTTTTTCTGCTTTTGAGTACTGGAGCCGTTTATCTTCTGTTGCTAATCCATTTAAAGAATTTCTGCAATTTATTAAGACATACATTGCTCAGGGTGTGCTTATATTTTCTGGTAATCCAATTATTGCTGCTGGTGAGTCAACTCCACAATTAATTAAACAGTGGTATGGGAAGAAATCGCATAAAATTTATTGCATAGGAAATGGTGTTACTGAAGATATAGTAAATGCTAAAAATGCTCCTGAGAAAGATCCATATCATGCACTGCGACCAGCAAAAATAGTTGTTGTTGTAGCTCCAAAAACATTTCAGTTTCCCAGCAACGACATGTCTGTATCTATGACTATTGAGGCAGCTAAATATCTAGAAACTCATCAAGAAAAAGTACATTTTATTGTTATTGGGCGTGATGCCAAGGAAGTAGAAGAAGTACTACCATCAAACATAACGTTTGTAGGCTTTCTGCCAAAGCGAAATGATTTTATTATGCATCTCAAATATGCAGATATAGGTCTTCTACCATTTCCTAAGCAAGCGGTTGCTGGAGGAGCGCGTAATAAGGCACTAGATTATTTTGCTAGTAAAAAGTTAGTTGTATCTACACCTGAAGGCTTGAGAGGTTTAGAGGAATTTCATCACCAAAAACATCTGTTGATTTCAGGAGACTCTGCCCAAGAGCTAGCTAATACAGTTCTAGAGGCAACTTTGAATTTAAACAAATACGAGCCGCTTGTAGAAACTGCACATAACCTAATTCAAGATAGATATTCTTGGAGTGCAAAAGCACAAATGGTTGCTGAGGTGCTTCTACAGTCAGTCAAGTAATAGTTGAGAAAACCTGTTGTTTATTAAAAGTTATCAATTAAAAAGAATCTATCCATTTAAGTAGTCCTTAGAGCAAAGTTTACCCATAACTTTTTTAAGGGCAATTTTTTTGCCTTTGCTAATTTAGAACAATTTACCATGAAGCGATCGCCATACAAATTTCTTGGGGTTCAAGTAGACGCACTTGCCATACCTGAACTAAATTCATTGATTACAGAATCTATCGAGCAAGATAAAAAATGGATCATTGCTAATCACAATCTCCATAGTCTTTATCTTTATCATCACAGCCATAAAATGCGAGCTTTTTATGGCAAAGCAGACTATGTTCACATCGATGGTATGCCTTTGATATTCCTGGGAAAATTACTTGGTTTTCCACTCAAGCGAGAGCAAAGAGTTACCTATGCTGACTGGGTATGGCCTTTGATGTCGCAAGCAGCTCAGCAAGGTTGGCGTGTATTCTATCTTGGCTCTAAGCCAGGAGTAGCAGAAAAAGGAGCTAGGATTTTGCGGGAGAAGTTTGCTGGTTTACAGATTGCTACAGCTCACGGTTACATCAATATGGAAGGTAATCAAGAAAACCTTGCAACCCTGGCAGCAATTAACGATTATCAACCCCACATATTAATGGTAGGTATGGGTATGCCACGTCAAGAACACTGGATTCTAGACAACCTAGAGCATATCCAGACCAATGCCATTCTGACTAGTGGAGCCTGTATTGACTATGTAGCCGGAGTTGTTCCCACTCCACCTCGCTGGATGGGTAAGTTGGGTTTGGAGTGGTTGTATCGCCTGTTTAGTGAGCCACGAAGGCTCTGGAGGCGTTACTTACTAGAACCTTGGTTTGTAGTCAGACTCTTATTACAGGAAATTCTCAGTGCTTAATAACCTATTAGTGACTAGGCGAGTTCTCATGATTGCAGTGTTAACTGGGAGTAGCGATAGCGCTATGTCTATTCCACATATACTTTTCTGCCAGCGCATTCCTTACTACTAGACTCAAAGCTCAAACCCAAGTTGATATGGAATGCTATAACGAAAGCGTTTGACCATGCTCTAAAACGTTGAAACTAGCTTTGTAAAGCATTGCAGTCTACTTCAATAGACTTTGCCAGTCAATCATGACTGAATCATCTATCAAATCCAGAGTGCAGTTCCATCTGAAACGCAGAGAGTATAGGAACAATGACATCCAGATACCTCCCATTAATAGACTTCAAACCAGACTTAAGATCAGCCAAAGGCACGAGGATACAGAGAGGGCTAGCTCTTAAAGTACTTCGGGTAATCACACTTATCCTACTTGATGCTATATCTCTAACCTTTGCATGGAAGTTAGCAATATTTTATGGAACACCATTAGATTCTCCTTGGACTGAAAGATCATCTTTTCAATTACTAACTCTCGCAGTAGCAATAGGAATGATGGCAGCTCAAGGCCTATATGAGGCAGGCATTCACCGCCGTAATTATGCTCGCCTGATCAAAGCAGTTTCTCTGTCAGAATTTTTCCTCTTGCTGATTGCGTTTCTTTATGAACCAAGTCGTTATGTCTCACGCTCAAGTTTTATTCTATTTTGGTTGTTTTCTGTAGGCTTCATCTGTGTGGCTCGTTTGAGTTTTGATGTTGCTACCAACTTGGTGCGAAAAAAAGGAGCAATTCGTTATCCAGTTTTTCTGATCACAGATGCAGAAGATCAACAAAGCAGCATCAGATTAATTGAAAAAGAGAATTGCTACAACCTAATGGGAGTAGCTGAGGCTAGCTCTTTAGATAGATATAAACGAGAGTCAACCTTAGAGTTCCTTCGCAATCAAGGCATTGTTGAGGCTTTTGTTTCTTGGAATGCGATTAAAAACCGCCTGTATATTTCTTGGCATTTCATGAGTGCTGGTATTACCCTTCGCATTTTGCCTACAGAAAGGGAAGTTTTACCGCCTAAAACTGTATTGTGGATGATTGGGGAAGTGCCATGTCTGACAATTCCTGCACCAATTATTGCAGGTAGTGATTTTTGGGTTAAGCGTGGCTTTGATCTTTGTTGTGCAACTATTTTGCTATTGCTGCTAGCACCTATCTATTTGTTGATTTCCCTGCTGATTAAGTTAGATTCTCCTGGGCCAATCTTGTTTAAGCAGAAGCGAATTGGTCTGCATTGCAAGGAGTTCAAAATCTGGAAATTCCGCACAATGGTTGCAAATGCAGAAAAGTTACAAGCTTCTCTAGAAGCAAAGAATGAAATTAAAGATGGCGTCTTGTTTAAACTCAAAGATGACCCTCGTGTGACACGAGTTGGCAAATTTCTACGTCGTTACAGTCTAGACGAATTGCCGCAACTGTTTAATGTTCTAATTGGCGAAATGAGCCTAGTTGGGCCCCGCCCTCTCCCTGTTAGAGATGTAGAAAGGTTTCAAACAACTCACTTCATCAGACAAGAAGTTCTGCCTGGAATCTCTGGATTGTGGCAGGTTTCTGGTCGCTCTAATATTGAAAACTTTGAAGATGGGGTGAAATTAGATATCACCTACATTGAAAATTGGTCGCTTTGGCTAGATCTGAAGATTTTGCTGAAAACTGTGAGCGTTGTACTGCAAAAGACTGGCGCTTACTAATTAGCCAAGTATAACTATAAGATGCGATCGCTAACTATTTAGAAAGAAGCGATCGCATGTTCTTTTAGATAAATAAATTATCATCAAATTTTTGCTGTTGAAATATTAAACTTAAAAATCGGTATTTTTCACCGACAGATAAAAACATGAACAAATCTTTAGTTATCCAATCAGAAGCTAATTCTAATATCAAAGAAACACTGTCAAAAGATTTATATTTTATCCGAGGAATTGCGATCGCTCTTGTAGCTCTAGGTCATGTAATTGGAAATCGAGATTCCGGTATTCGTCAATTGTATGAACAAGATATACCATACATGAGGTGGATATATAATTTTATTTATACTTTTCACATGCCAATATTTTTTATTATTTCTGGTATTTCCTTTAGGATTTTTAGTAGTAGCAACAATAGTTATACCAAATTTATCAATTCTAAGTTTACTAGGATACTTATTCCTTTAGTTTGTTGGGCCCCAATTTATTATATTTTTCGCTCTTTATCTGGTATTATCAAATTCTCTTTCATCGGTTTTATTCAATCAGTAATTTATCCTAACTTTATTTTCTGGTTCTTCCATGCATTATTATTAGCCACACTTTTATCTTTTCTGACAATAAAAAAACTTGGTTCCCAATTAGTTTATTACGCCATTTCAATTGCCCTGTTTGCACTTTCATTTAACCTAAAAGAACCATTGGTAGAAATTTGCTATTTCAATATCTTCTATGCTTTTGGAATTGCTATTGCACCATATATTACAAATATTCGTTTCAAGCTAGAGAAAGCACCATCTAGTTTAACTTTCTTACTCTTGTTAACTTGTACTTTCTTGATGCTCAGCATTAACTATTTTCTAGGTAGCGAATATGGCTTAGTTATAAAGTTTATGAATGGCATCATAGGTTTTACCTTTATGTATATACTTGCCACTTGGAATCAACCATTTCCTATGTTTCAGTGGCTAAATCGGTCTTTGCAATCGATTGCAGACGTTTTCGTTTACTTCGGTCTGCTTAGTATGACCATCTATTTACTTCACATACTTGTTGGCTCAACTACGAGAACCATTTTGGTAAAATTTGGCATAACTGACCCATTAATACAATTTACTTTTGGATATATCGCTTCCACGTTAGGGCCTATATTGATTTACAGCTTCTTACACAAAAGAAGTAAACTTTTCCGATATTCAATTGGTGAAGCTAAATAATTTACATAAAAGTGTACAGGGTATAGGGTACAAAAAAGCCAAGCCGCCCACAAGGGGAGCCACTACGGTCTTGGCTTGTAGCCAAGAGGAGCAAGTGGCGTGCGGGGTTTTTATCTTCTCCAAATGCAAGGATTTTTGGACGAAGTATGGTTTAAAACTGATTTTCGGGGCTGTTTTTCCTCTGTTCCTTATTCCCTGTTCCCGCCCCGAAGGGACTTAATTAAAAAAAGGGGCATGAAACTAGTTCCCTACCCCTAAAAACAAAAAACCCGGTTTAGCGGGTTAAACATAAACAAAACTATGAACAATGAAAACTTGAGTTAGCTGAAATACTTCATTTCAGCTTCGAGTTGACGAATCAGGCTTTCGTTACCCTGTGCTCTAGCAACTTGTAAGCGATGCTCTAGGCTTCTTTGAATATTCACTCTGTGAACTTCTTTTGCTTTTCTTGTAGCTTGCAGTCTGCTGTTGGCCATAATGATTACCTCTTTAATTTTATCTTTATGTCTCGTAATCCTAACATAACATAAATTTAGTAGCTGTTGTTACAGAAAAATCTGATTTATTGTAATTTTTTGAGTAAGCTGTGTCCGAAAAGCAGATAAATCAACCACTCCTCACGCTGCTAAGCGATTTTGGCGATCGCGATGTGTATGTAGGCGTGATCAAAGGAGTCATAGCTCAAATCAATCCCAATTTAACTGTGGTAGACTTAACGCACCAAATTCCACCGCAAAACATTGCCGCAGCAAGGTTTTGTTTGATGAATGCTTATGCATATTTCCCAGTTGGAACGGTACATGTGGCTATAGTAGATCCAGGTGTGGGAGGCAGGCGAAGGGCGATCGCAGTAGAATTTGCTCAAGGTTTTTTAGTAGGCCCAGATAATGGTATCTTCAGTGGGGTACTAAGTCAAAGCCCCGCGAGCGCCACCGTTGAACTCACAAACCCTGATTATTGGAGAACGCGTCAACCAAGCAAGACTTTTCACGGTAGGGATATCTTTGCACCAGTAGGAGCCAATCTTGCTAGTGGTGTTCCTCTCAAACAGCTTGGACGAGAAATCAATCCCACAGATTTAGTACAACTAAATGTCAACTATTGTAACGAAACAACAACAGGTGTGGCGGGTTACATTCAATATATTGATCACTTTGGTAACTTAGTGAGCAACATTCCAGGGAGTTACGTGCAAAGCAAAACCTGGTGTGTACAAGCCGCTGGATTGACTATACCTGGGTGTGAAACTTACACTGATGTCAATGTTGGAGAAGCGATCGCTTTAGTTGGCAGTCATGGCTGGGTAGAAATTGCCATTAATAGTGGTAATGCTCATTTACAGTTACAGATCAACTGGCAAAATGCGTTACAAGTCTTGTTTTTATGAGAAATCACTCAGATCTCAAGTGCCTGTTGCTCATAGCTGTTGAAGGCGAAGAAGTATTGTGATGCTACGTTAGTCTTATTGCCCATCATAATAAAAGTAACCAGTCAGCAAATTTCCTTCGCACTTGACAAGGGAATCATCACTACTGTCTGCCTACCAGCGACGCAAACTACTGGCTATCCTTACTCATTGCTTTTATATGACTACGCAAACACTATCTGCACCAGAAGTTTATCAAGGTCAGTTCGGGGAATTTACAATTACTCAGAGCGATCGCACTGGCGTAATTATCTACCGTGCTGGTTTAATGGTAGCTGCACTGAGCTTTGCCATCGGCAGCGCTTTGGTTTTGCTCAACAATAACCCGACTGTTTTCACCACACTGACGCCTTTATATGCTTGTTTTAGTCTTGCTCTCGGTGTGAGTTTATTTACCATTCATATTTACATGGCATCACTACACCGATTGTTGCAGCTTTTTTGGGCGATCGGTAGCATTGCAGCCGTAGCCTTCGCACTATCTAGTAGTGAACCATTGGCTGTGACTGTTTACAATCACCCTGTTACCTTATTCGGAGTTGGTTTTACTTTCGTTGCTTTGACAGGCATTTATTTCAAAGAAGCCTTCTGCTTTAATCGTCTAGAAACTAAAGTATTAACCGTTACTGTACCGTTACTATTGTTAGGACATTTAGTGGGTATTTTACCAACTCAAGCAGAACAGATTTTATTAGGAGTTTGGGCGATTTTGTTTATAGTATTCGCTTTGCGTAAAACACTGCAAGCAATTCCACCTGATATTGGCGATAAATCTGTATTTGCTTATTTGAAACAACAAAGCTTAGAAAAGGTTTAATGCAGAGAAGATATCGCCAGTTTTTAAAACTTCCCAAATTCCGGCTGCTCAAACGCCAACAAATCTGGACTTTTACGGCTCAGGGATGGTTTATTTTTCTGGTTACTACTGCTTATTTAACGTTCTTGACAATCACTCATATCCACCCATTTCTAGCCGTAAATTCTCCTATCAAAACAGCAGATGCATTAGTTGTGGAAGGATGGGTACCAGACTATGGAATAGAACAAGCTTTGACTGAATTTAATAGTGGTTCTTATCGCCTAATTATTACTACAGGAAGCAGTATAGAGAGAGGTAGTTATCTGATTGGATACAAAAACTTTGCAGAAGTTTCAGCCGCTACCTTCAAAAAGCTCGGTTTAGCAGCAGAGAAAGTCATAGCCGTTCCTACGCCTTCGGTAATTAAGGATCGTAGTTATGCATCTGCTACCGAATTTCGCCGTTGGCTATTTAGTTCAGATGTCAAGATAAAATCAATTAATCTCCTTTCCTGGGACGTTCATTCCCGCAGGAGTTGGCTGTTATTCAAACAAATACTTGCTCCCAAAATTCCAGTGGGTGTAATTGCAGCCAAAAACAATAATTACGATCCAAGTAAATGGTGGGTTTCTAGCGAAGGTGTGCGAACAATCATGTCTGAAACTATCGCTTATATTTATGCTCGGTTTTTCAATTGGAAAGCATAGGAAAAGAGCAGAGCACGAACTCTATCGTTACTTTAGCGCGATGCCGAAGGCGGTTTGCTCCCGCAGCGATCGCATTAATATTTTAGCTGGTTTGCTTAAAAGCACTTGGGGGTGAAGATATTTAGCTATCCCTAATTTCCCAGCGATATGGATGAGTTTAAGAGGTATTGACGAGATATTTATAGAAATCATCAATTATTTTATTAGCTGCCAAAGGCCCACAAAAAGAGCAGTTTACCTCATAAACTTGATTGTTTTTAACAGCATTTAATGTTGACCAAATCGGTTGTTTCAAAAAAGATAAAGGTTCAGGATTTTCCTTTGTCCAGTCTGCCTTAACAAATAAGACATCTGCATCATGGTGGGGTAACATTTCAATACTTGATGCCAAATAAGAGCTTTTTTGATTTTGTTGAATAGGTGGACGACGTAAACCTATATCTCGAATAACTTGAGCTTCCAGTACATGGTTTGAGCTATAGGTATAAAAATTTTGCCCTTGCAGAATAATCACAGATATGGTGGTTTTCTGCAACTTTTCTCCTAATTGCTGCTGTAACTGTTGAACGCGCTGGTGATAATTTGTTAGGGCTTTTTTTGCTTGTTCCTGCTTTCCCAGAAGTTGAGCAAAATATCGTAATCTTTCCTTGAAATCATGTGACTCGTATAAATCAAACATTACAGTAGGTGCGATCGCCGACAGCAGTTGATAAGAGTTTTTTTGAAATGTTAACCCCAAAATTAAATCTGGTTTTAAGCTAAGAATCTTTTCTAGGGAAGGTTGGCTAATACTACCCACTTCGGGGATATTAGCGACTAAATCTGGCGGTATCCCCCGAAAACGCTCTCCTGCAAACTGATAATATGGATAATAAGCGACACCGACTGGCTTCACATCCAAAGCTAATACACAATCGAGAATACTGTCGTGTAATACAATAACGCGCTGTGGTGCAACTGGAATTTCGACTTTTCCGAGAGCATGATTAACAATTTGTGTAGCTATTGGCGATCGCATTTTCCGACTGAAACGCGAAAGCATCACCATTCGCTAAACGCAACTGTCCACCCGTGATATCTGCAATAAAATTATTACCCGTAGTGCGATTCGTAACTTGCAGTTTATCTCCTTGGTTTGTCTCTAAAATTATCTCCACACCCTTGTCGGTAGGATTGGCTTTCACACCCGTAATTGTGACACCTGCCTGTTTCCCCCCTTGCGAAGGAGGGACGGAAGGGGGGGTTTGTTGGTGTGGGAGATTGGGAAAGCAAACCACTAATATTGGTGACAGGGGATGCAAACTCGCTCAGTTCAATAATGTCTCTATTTTTATTCTTTGCTTCCACCTCAGTTAAAATAGGTTGAGCGATCGCACAGCGACTCTCAATCAGTATCCCATAACTAATAAAATATCCGAATAAACTAACCCCTAACCACAAACGCATACTTGGCAGAAATATCAACTTTTTCACACTACTCTCCACACTAATGAATTAAATTGTTGCGTAAGATTGTCAACTGAGTCAAAAAGGAGTGTAGATGAATACTCGCGATCGCGTCTATCCAAATATGGCGTTAATATCCCAAAGTGGCATTAATCCCAATTTTATATTAGTAACCCCACCTGCGATCGGACGCTTTCGCTAGAAATCAACTTAACCATCTCATCCGATTCGCTAAAATCAGAACAAACTGGAAAAATCTTGCTATAGTAGCCATCTCCCAAGAACCGCAAAAAATGACCATTGAGGAATATCTCGCATGGGAACCCCTTCAAGAACTTCGTTACGAATATTTCAACGGCGAAGTCTTTGCCATGACTGGTGGTACAATTCACCACAACGATATGGCGCTAAACTTGTACAGAAACCTATATCCACACTTACGTGCTAGGGGTTGTCGGGTGAATATGTTGGATATAAAGGTGCAAGTTACCCCCAAAAGCCCATACTATTACCCTGATGTTATCGTCAGTTGCGACCCGCAAGACCAGAATGCTCGCAAATGTATTCAAAATTCAAAAATAATTGCCGAAGTTCTTTCCCCTGGTACAGCTAGCAGAGATAGGGGGGAAAAATTTACCAATTATCTGAAAATGCCCATAGATGGGTGACAGATAGGCGATCGCATCCAAACTAAACAAATTTTGCCAGCAAAACGTTGAGGGTAAAGACTACCCTTTTCAAGTTCTAAATTTGGGAATACTCAAACCAGTAGGCGTGAGGATGGAATTGTGGTAGATGAACGCGCGTATTGGCTAGCTTGGTCGCAAATTTCTGGGATTGGCCCAGTATTGCTGCAACGGTTGCAACAGCATTTCGGTACTCTTGCAATAGCTTGGAAAGCTAGCAAGGCTCAATTGGGAGAAGTTGAGGGTTTTGGTTTTCAGACATTGGAAAAAGTAGTACAACAGCGATCGCGTCTACACCCAGAAAACCTATTCACCAAACACCAGCAAGAAAACTCGCATTTCTGGACACCAGCAGATACGGATTATCCCCGCTTGTTGCTGGAAACTCCCAGTCCACCACCAATTTTGTACTATCGCGGTGAAGTTGAACTACAAGAAAATCTGGGACAAAAACCACTGGTTGGGATTGTGGGGACACGCCAACCATCGGAGTATGGTATCCGTTGGACTCGCCAAATTAGCACAGCTTTGGCTAAAAATGGTTTTACAGTTGTTTCTGGTATGGCGGAGGGAATTGATACAATAAGCCATAGCGCCGCGATGCAAGCAGGTGGACGCACGATCGCAGTTTTAGGAACAGGTGTAGATGTTATCTATCCACATAAAAATCGAGATCTGTACAAACAGATTTTGACTGCTGGGTTAGTTGTGAGTGAATATCCAGCAAAAACACCACCTGATCGCACCCACTTTCCTCGCCGCAATCGAATTATTGCAGGTTTAAGCCGCGCCATTCTGGTAATGGAAGCACCTTTAAAATCTGGTGCGTTAATTACAGCTACCTATGCAAATGAATTTGGCAGAGATGTCTATGCATTACCTGGAAGACTAGACGACAACCCGTCTCAAGGTTGTTTAAAGTTACTAAATCAAGGAGCTTCTTTTATTCTCAAGGAAATAGACGAACTGTTAAGCATGTTGGGAGCTGTTCCACAACTTGATGTAGTGGAGATATCCCGGACATCTGAACAGTTGAGTTTGCCTAATTTATCACCAGAACTACAAAGAATAATAGATGTGTTAACTTTTGATGCTTTGACTTTCGATATCATTGTCCAACAAACAAGCATGGCTGCTGGCTCAGTTTCCAGCGCTTTGTTGCAGTTAGAACTTATGGGTTTAGTTTCCCAACTCCCAGGAATGCGGTATCAGAAAAGTTAAAAGACAAAAATATAATTCCACAATCTCAAATCCTAAATTATCTTGGGGGATAGTATTGAGGATTCGTCACTGGCGATGGATAACCGTTTGCGGGTGTAGTACTAGTACTTCCCATGCTGTTGGGTGGAGGAGCGATTATTGGAGACTGATAACCGCTTATGGGCATATTAGTTGTTGTGTTGTTAGGTACAGCAGGAGTGATGATTGGGGGTTGATAACTAGCTCCGGGTATAGGGCTTGTCGTATTACTAGGCGTGACAGCATTTTGGCTAAACTGTTCGTAAGCAGCACGAGAAATTGAGCTAATCAGTTTCTCGGCGCGAGGATCGTTGGTAGGGCGTTGTACCATAACAGCGGCTATGTAGCGCTTGCCAGTTGGGATATCAACCAAACCGGCATCTGCCAGCATTGTTCCAATATCGCCCGTTTTGTGGTATATTCTTGCACCTGTGCCTAAACCAGATGGCAGTAAATTATCTTTCTCAGTTCGGCGCATGATATCAAGGATTAGATCGCGCGATCGCATACTCACCAAATTACCTTGATTTACAATAGTGATCAAATTCCCCAATTCTTTGGGACTGGTAGTGTTTGTTCCTTGTAAATCTGGGAGTTGATTACGAATTGTTGTGGTTGTCAATCCCCAACTTCGGAAACGTTGGTTCAGTGTTTCCGCACCTCCCATGTGGGCAATCAACATATTTGTCGCTGTGTTGTCGCTGATGGTAATCATTTTAGTTGCGACTTCCAAAGCTGAAAATTTCGTTCCTGCTGGTTTGTATTGCAGATTTCCTGAGCCGCCAGCCATCATTTCTTGTTGCATGGTCAGCATTTCATCTAGGCGGATTTTCCCGGCATCCACATCCTGGAAAAAAGCAACCAAAATCGGCACTTTAATCGTGCTAGCCGCCGGAAAACTAGCGGAACCATTCAAATCCACGTAAGCCCCAGTATCCAAATCTACTAAGAATGCTCCAGGTGTTAGATCTGAGTTGGCTGCTGCCAGATTTTGCACAGCATTTTTTAGGGGAGTTATTTCTTGGGTGAGATATAAGCTCGAAACTGATGGATTTTGGGTAGGTTGTGGTTGCGATCGCCCAACACCAACATTAGGATTAGATTGCCCCGACGAAGTTGTGTTGATGCGATTAGCAGGGTCTAATATTGACAATACTGTGCCGATGATCGCGCCAATACCAACTCCCACAATTAATAATCGCAGGATATACAACATAGTTCTTGCCATTGGCTTTAACCGCGTTTTACGCGATACTGGTCTGCCTTTTTTCGGCAACAACTGTTTTTCTACACGCACCGTTTTTGACTTGACAGCACCCGGTTTCAAGGGTGGAATCTTTCCCTTCGCAGTCGGAATTGGTTTTACTGCTACTGGCATGACTAACCCCTTAACCCTGCGTGTACCAGTAGGGATTGAGGGAGGACTGACATCATTTTTTGGGCGTGTTAACCCTATATCTCCACCAGTAGCAGAGTGCTGCTGGTTTTTCACTTTCTTCTGTGCCACTTTTTGAATGAGTGGACGCTGGCGACTATTTAAGGGTTGACGCCGCGAGAAAGCTGTTAGTTTGTCACTCGACTCTGACACCGCTACTCCTTGTTACCCACTCAACTTTTTCTTTGCAAACTCCTGACCCAAAACTCAATCTTCAAACACTTTGATACTCAAATTGCCCTTTGCTACTAAGTAGCATTTTTGTGTTTATAAGTTTAAGCCATATTCATCGTTTTGGGAGATGATTGGATACATATTAAACAATGAGTTACAAGTTTTCACTATCAATCTGGTTTTTAAGTGCCCATTCAACCTGATGCACAATCCCGCGGAGCATTGCTACTTCGCCTGTTTCCAGGTGAGCGCGATTGTACAGTTGGCGGAATTTTTCCATACGACTAGCTACCGTATGCGGATAAAGATAACCTATTTTCAACAGTAGCGATTCTAGTTGTTGGTAGTATGATTCCACAACATCCAAAGGGGCGAGATCAGGCTGGGATATCTGAGTCTGAGGTAGTTCCGCACATTGTGCCAGTTCATAACAGCAGATTGCCACAGCAGTAGCCAAATTCAGAGATATATAATCCTGACTTGTGGGAATGCAAACAAACCGCTGAGCATAGTTTAATTCTTCATTGCTCAATCCCCGGTCTTCTCTGCCAAAAATTAAAGCTGCGGGTTTTTCTGGTTCCTCCAGTAACCAGGGTAGCGCAGTCCGAGGGTTTTCTAAGGGCATTTCCCAACTCCGAACGCGGCCGGTGGTGGCGATCGCCCGTACACATCCCTGCAACGCTTCTGGTAAAGTTGCTACTAATACCGCAGATTCTAAAATTTCTTTAGCATGGACTGCCATCTTTAAAGCTTCCACCGACAGCGGATCGCATCGTGGATTTACCAATACTAAGTGATGTAGCCCAAAATTTTTCATTACCCGTGCGATCGCCCCGACATTTAAGGGCCCAGCTGGCTCTACCAACACAATTCTTAACCCAGCCAAGCCCATATTTCGCCTCCTGCGATCGCCCTAAAGAAATAATTATAAGGGTGCTTTCAAAGAAGTGTGTCCTTATCCCCATTGTAAACATGGTATGACAGGCATATTCGAGGCGATCGTGATTGTGCGATCGTCACACATATAAATTTTGTCGCTGTGTAGAACAGTCGTAGAACAAGTACTAAGCAGTGCCAAAACATGGCATTATTTAGTTACAAATTATTTTGCAACCTTTGCCGAACGATGCAACTGACGCTGACGATAGCGTAGAGAGGTTAACCCTGCCCCTGCCAACAGCGTAGCGCCTATTGTCAACGGTTCCGGTACAGGTTCGGCAGACCTTGGAGTCAGCAAGAAAGCTCCTGCGTAACCATCCTCATTCCTACCTTGTACAACAATTTGCCCTTTGTTATTAATGGCTTTTACAGCAGATAAGCTCCAACCTAGACTAGGGTCGATCAATGTGTTGAGGTCTCTAACGCCAGTAGTACTAGTCCAGATAAAGGGGCCATATGTAAAACGGTAGTTGAATCCATTTCCTATCACCTGACCTGCATCATTGATGTCATAGGCGGCTATACCAGTATAAAAATTTTCGTCTGTACCTGGGGCTGGGATAGTAGATCCCAGGTCAATCACATCACCATTGCTGTTCAACACAAAGGCGTTACTGAAATAAGGGCCAGTATAGTCATAGGTGCTACCCGCTATGTCTCCGACATTATTAATGGCAATAGCAACGCTACTATTTCTATTTCCAAATACGGTGTTGAGCCTGGTCATACCATTATTACTAGTCCATGAGAAGGCACTATTAGCAGAGTACCCTACCACTTGACCCGAATCATTAATATCAAGAGCCGCACTGTAATCGTATTCGTCATTGCCGCTCAATGTACCGAGATTGGTCATACCAGTGCTTTTATTCCACAAAAAGGCGCGAGAGGTCGGCGGTGGAGAGTCTTCGGTTAATCCAAGGTTTGAACTTCCCACCACCTGACCTGCATTATTGATAGCATTGGCTACACTGCTACCACCTAGAGTACCGAGGTCGGTCATGCCACTGCTCTTGCTCCACACAAAGGCACGATCACCATTGCTGCTACTTGATCGCCCCACTACCTGACCCACATCATTGATGTCATTAGCAACGCTAGAAGATCCACCAGGTAGGGTACCGATGTCGGTTATGCCACTGCTCTTACTCCACACAAAAGCGCGATTCCCTTTGTCAGTAGTATAGAATTGTCCTACAACCTGACCTGCATCATTGAGACCATTAGCACTAACCTCGCCAATGCTGGTAAGGTCATAGAGAATTGCCGCCATTGCTGAGGAGTTTATCCCCAGTGTCATCAGCGCAGCTATCCCACATAAAATTGGTAACTTTGTTACTGTTGTTTTTAATGTATTAATTAAAACCATACAACTTATTCCTTGTAAAATGTCAACTTGGAATCCAAAATCTAGATATTGACAAGACTTACTAGCTCAATCCTGGGTTTTTGAGATGGCGATCGCTATTTATCTGATGCAATACCTGGTAAATTTACCAGTCACTTTCGCCCGCTCTGCGGATAAAAAGCTTCACAACAACTGAATTATAAAATTTAGTATTCAGTAAAATTTCTCAGGTTCATGAAAAATTTACCTATTTGTTAAACTTTTCACAATTGCTATATGTTGAATTTTGGGAAAGCTGGGTAACAAAATGCTCTCTATGATTAATTAGATTATTTATTAAAAAACTATGACTGTACTATACTACAAGCATTATTTTGTACGGAATTTTACTATTATTCGTGCATTAAAATGTATAAATTTATCAAAAATATAAATTACTTAAAAACCTCAAAAACACCGTGATTTTTCTGTTAGTGCTGAGCTGTTACTAGTAGAGACGTTGCATTGCAACGTCTCTACGAAATAATCGGTTTTTTTCACCTTTATCTTGAATACTGCATCGGTAAAAAGGATATGGTATTTTTGTGCGATCGCTCCAATTTTTAGTATTGGGTAAATTGACAAAACACCGAACCTTGAAAACAGAATAAAAAATAATATGTTATCGTACAACTACCTAAATGGACGTAACTGGATTCGAACCAGTGACCTCTACGATGTCAACGTAGCGCTCTAACCAACTGAGCTATACGTCCTTAACCACACGATTATCAAAGATAGCATAGATTTGTCTAAGAAGCCAATACTAAAGACATAAATCAGGCGATGCCTAGGTTGGGCTACGCCTACGCTATAATCTCACGTAACTGCTCATTTATTTCGGTTGTAGCTCCTGTAGTTTATTCTTTGCCGATAGCAGTAGTTCTTGGGCTTTTAAATAAGCTGTTGTGCCATTTTGCACCTTTTCTAGTTGATTAATAATGCTCTGTAATTGGCTGAACATGCGATTGCGATCCTCCACAGACTGAGCATCAGAGGGAAGTGAAGCTATCAAGCTTTCAATTTGCTGTTGTGCTGCCTCTAAAGCATACACAGCATCCTGCTCAGCTTGCCGCCTAATCTTGACTTGACCTAAATTAGTCTCGTAAGTTGCTAGCAATTTCTGCGCCTCGGCATAACCTACCAAGTCTTGTGACGGAACTTCTTGCAGCCGATTAATTGCTTCTTGCCACAAATGTTCTATCTGTTGCCATTCAGCTACAGTATGAGGTGGATTTTGTCCAGATTTAGCTGCTTGCCAGGAAAATTGCCGCGCTGCTGAAATTAAGGCACTGATGCGCTCATTCCCAGCAGCCAGTCCAACAATTTCTTGAAACTCACGCTCGTAGAGGTCTAGTTGCTGGCGTGCCGTTTTTCCAGCTAAGGTTTGATCAGGGATTTGCTCCAACTGATTAAGCGCTGCACGCCAAGCTGCGATCGCACTTTGTTTATCTGTTACTGTGGAAGCCTGTTTATATTGCTGTTTTGCGCTCAATAACGTCTGTGTATCATCAGTGAGCAATGTCTGAGCATTTTTTTCTTGAAAAACTTTAGCTGCTAAAAACCCAACTTTGCTGCGAGCTGTATTAAAACCGTAGATGCTAAACCGTTGGTCATACCACCAATATTTGTATTCTGACCTATCGTTGACAAGCCAAGTTGGCAACTCATCTAAATGTTCTTGTGTCTCTTGAAGCTTCTGTTCCCCTAAAGCTAAATCTGCTGCACTGGTAGCTTGTTCAATCAATTGTTCTGCTTGTTCAACTGATGCTAACGCCTGCCGATAGTGATTATCCATATTCATATAGCTAGGTAACAGCAAAAAAGGCACATTCTGCGCTACAGGACGGCGAATCACCGGATAAGGCTGGTTTGCCACCCAAACCACACTAACAGGAATACCAACGAGTATTATTACCCAGACAATTTTACTACCGATACTCCGCTTAGGTTTGTTAGGCGATCGCTGATGGTTTTTGCTCAAAACCTGCGTCTCTGCTGCCATTTTATTTTCTAGTTCAGCAACAGTTTTTGGTATTAATGGTGTTGCAGGCTTTGGTAATACAGGGTTTTGGCTAGCGATAGATGGGTCTATTCCAGAATTATTTTGAGGTTTTTTATGTAGAGTTTTCCAGTTAATTTTGTGTAAAAACGCCATATTTAAGATAATTAGCAGTTGGTTTATTATTCCCAAATGCAGATGTAAATCTAAATATGCTGCGATTTTTTGCTTAAGACACAAATTACACAAGTACATGGGACTAAATAAACAAAAGTTCGTAGTCAGGGCTTCAACCCCTAAAACCTCCCTTTTTTAAAGGCTAAAACCTTGAATATGAATATATTTGATGTTTAATTATGCCTTTTTAGTTATACCCGTTGTCAGTCTTTTATTAAAGGCTAGAAAACTATCTATACTATTAACAGATGCTTTTACTCTTATTGATATATAACTCTGGATGGTTACAAATTGGTAACAAGTTTAGTTAATATTTATAAAGTGAATAAAAAATTTTAATTAGAATGCCAACTGCTTTAATTACTGGTGCATCTAGTGGTATTGGTAAAGCCTTTGCTCAAGAACTAGCTGCACGAGATACAAATCTTGTTCTCGTTTCTCGTTCGGAAGAGAAACTAAATCAACTAGCTAAACAACTACAAGAGCAATACAAAATTCAAGTAGACGTTATAGTTAAAGACCTCACAGAAGCTCATGCGGCTGCTGCTGTATTTGATGCTACAAAAACTAAGGGATTAACAATTGACTTATTAATTAATAATGCTGGTTTTGGTATATATGGAGATTTTGCCGAAGGAGATGGAGAAAGACAAATCAAAATCGTACAATTAAACATTTTGGCTTTGGTAGATTTAACCCATAAATTTCTACCACTCATGAGGCAACGTAGTTCTGGAGATATTATCAATGTATCCTCAATTACCGCATTTCAACCGATACCATATCTTTCTGTTTATGCTGCTAGCAAAGCTTTTATTCTAAGTTTTAGTGAGGCATTGTGGGCAGAAAATCGTGATTATGGTGTCCGAGTTTTAGTTACTTGTCCAGGGCCAATAGAAACAAACTTTTTTACAGAAGCTAATTTTCCTCCAGAACTAGCAGAAAGTACAGATAAGGTGTATTCTTGCGAAAAAGTAGTTCGGGAATCACTGCAAGCTTTAGAAAATGGCTACCCAACCGTTATTAGTTCTGATACTACCACTCAACTTAGAAGTAAATTATCTCGGCTCGTACCACGCAAAATTTTGCTGAATATGTTGGCAAAACATTTTAAAGCCTAATAATGTCAACTGTTAACTCTACATATACCGTGTCAATTGAACCCGATAACGGTCTTTTTTGGTAACGGCAATTTCCCCAACTTCTAAACGTCCTTTACCGCGAATCGCAATTAAATCACCTGATTTAACCTGAGAACTAGCCTGGGTAACTTCCTTCCAATTGACGCGGACATCACTAGCATCAATTAAATCAACCATTTTACTGCGGGACATCCCAAAACCAGCGGAGGCGATCGCATCTAACCGCAAAGAAGCCTCCACAGTGGTTAATTCTTTTTTCTTCGGTTCCCGAACTTTTAACTCGTTGATATCAATCGGCTGAGTTTTCACGCTAACCGATCGCACCTGCTTAAGGCTCATTTCCAAAAATTCTGCCAACTCTGGCGCTACAATTGCTTGCGCTCCCCGTTCCCCCAGAACAATAATATCTCCGGTCTTTTCGCGGACAATTCCCGTTCCCAACATTGCGCCTAAAAAGTCGCGGTGGCTGGCGGTATCAAACAAGAAATTTCCAGCAATTTCCAGTGCAACTAGGCTGACTTGAGATTGATCTAGGGGAATTTCCGAACGCGCGATCGCGATTCTTTGACGTTCAGCTTGTGGATATCCACCCCACGCTACCAATTGCACATCGGTTAACCGACTAAACACTCGTTGAATTTCTGCTAATTCTGGAGGAGACAAAAAATCCGTCAAAACTATTTCCCAAGTTTTGATGGCTTGCTCTGCCTGATCGATTACACGAGCTACACTATCTCGATTTTCAACACTTTTTAAAAGTTCTTCTCTTGGCAACATTCTGAAAAATTATGAGTTACAAATTGAGAATTAATCTACTAAAACTGTCTTGATTCTAACTTTAATTCCCATTCCAGCAGGCTTTCGTCTCTACTAATTCGTTGCATACCCAATTTTTCTAGAATGCGAATCGAGGCGGTAAGGTCATCAGGAGAATGAGCGATAATTCTCTTGAGTTCCGGCTGAGTAAAAGCAAAATTGACTAATGCTTCTACTGTTTCAAAAGCAAATCCCTGCTGACGATAGGCTGATATGACTTCATAACCCATTTCTACAGTTCCTTGCTCATTAGGTTTGCCAAGAAATCCCAAATCACCAATCAGGGTAGAATCAGCGATGTGAATTATCAGCCAGACACCCCAACCCAACTGGGAAGGATCATTTATTAGCATCTGAGCATACATTGGCAAAATATCTAGCACCTCAGATGCATACCAATCATCAGGAACACGTACGCCTAAGAGCCTTTCTACTTCGGATTTGTTTTTTGTCACAGCGGCTTGCGCCACTCTCAAGCAACAGGGAAGCAACTCAAGTCGTTGTGTCGTAATCTGTAAACTATGATTCACTTAATACACACTAGTTGTGTCGGCATAACCCTGGATATTTTCTGGCTCAAACTGGCGTAATATCCGATTTGCTTGCCGAGTCAGAGTTTCAGAACCTTGAACTGCAATTAAGTATTTACCCGCATCCAATCGGTTGCGGTAAGGTAAAGCATCACCACTGCCTACGAGTAAACCGACTCCACCACCGACAATTACACCACCCATAGCACCACTAGTAGCACCCAACAGTCCCCCAATGATGTGATTACCAATTTCACCCGCCCAGGCAAAAGTGTCTAAACCTGTAATGACGCTGAAGGTAAATCCTGCAAAAAAGCCAAATGGTACTAACCAGATTGTCATCAGCCGTGCTTGCTTTTTGGCTTGCTCTTTGGGGTCGATTAAGCCAAACTCGTCAGCAGTTTTATACCCCCTCCCCAAGATAGTACTGTTTATGCCTTCTTTTTCTAAGGCTAAGTAAGCAGCTTCAGCTTGAATACGGTCTGGTAATACAGCAACAAGGTAGTTCATTGATTAACTAATAGTTGTCTAATAAAAGTTTTGCCTTTATTAACAGCGTAACAGTGCTGGTGGAATATAAATGAGCTGGTCACTGTAGCGAATCCAGTGGCTCACAAAAATTGCTCACGCCTTGCTTAAGGACATATATCAAAACTGGCGTTGCCAAAATTTTAGGAAACGTCGGCATTATTTTAAGGTGTCCCATCATCCCCAAAAGTGAGCTGTTCAGTAATTCTTCTCGGTATTCTTGTTCACAAATGACAGCACGCCATTTTCTAGCCAAGGCATCTAACCACTCTGAATTTGCTCTTTCGGGTTGTTGTCCGGCTCGAATAGCTAGCGTCATTGCTGCATCTTCTAAATCTCCATCACAGTCTTCAATCAAGTCCAGCGCTTCGAGGGCTACGAGATCATCTGCTAATTGAGAGCGAAACTGTGCAATCTCTTGTGATGTTACTTTAGTCATGAATCCTTGACAAGGCGAGGGATTAAATCAGTGAACAGTCAGCAGTAAAACAGTAAACAGTTGTTTTGAAAAGTTTTCTAGGTTGGGAAACTCCCTTCGCATGATTGCGTCTCACGCCACTTGCTCCACTTGGGAAGACCCCAAGACCGCAGTGGCTCCCCTTCTCTTTGAGACGCTACTTCGCGTTGGGAGAAGTTCTGATGCCTTTCCTGCGGAACGCTGCGCGAACGGCGGGCTGCGCCGTAAGCGTACCCCTACGGGGAAGCAAGCTACGCAAAGCGTCTCGTAGAGAAGCCATGCCCAAAGGGCTTTACGCTCCTTCGCCGGACGTCGGCGCACTCTACGGAACGCTCGCGAACCCGCAGGGTAAACTACGACTTGTATTTGTGGGGGACTCTGACAATGCGGATAAATACATCACTCTTTACTGATAACTGATAACTGTTAAGCAAGTCGGTGAAAATAAACCCAACTATATTAAGAAACGTAAATATACCTGAAACCCTTACAAATGAAAAATGATGATTCTTGCTAGTTAGCTTTATTTGCATCACTCTACTTAAACACTCAGTTATGTTAATCCAATTGTAAGATGTATTAATACCTTCATCCTGGGAGTCAGGATAATTGGTAATTGTTACCCTATGTATAAATGCAATTACTTTAAGCTTCGTAGTTCCCAATATTTGTTTTAATACAACTTTTTTACCAAAAAATCTTCTACTTTAGCAATGACACTGCAATAGAAGATTTTCTGGAGATTTTTATAGAAAATGCTATTTTATTTTGCGATGCCTTGAGGGCAGATGTATGGTGTTAGGGTAATCCTCTAGCTGTGACGGCTCGTTGTAACCGAGCTAAAGCGCGGTTGTAATCCAAAATCGCTTGGACTCTATTACCTTCGGCTCTTGTCAGGTCATTTTCAGAGTTAATGACATCAGTTTGAGTACCTACACCAGCTTGGAATCGCAAACGCGCTAAACGTAGAGCTTCCCTAGCTTGTTCTAAAGCAGTATTGGCGGTTTGAACGTTGTTCAAATTAGATTGCTGGGTAGAAAAAGCTTGTTCTACCTGAAAGCGGATTTGGTTACGTTGTTCGGCAAATTGGGTTTCTGCGATCGCAATATTAGCTCTTGCTTGAGCTGCCCTTGCTCTTGATGCTCCGCCATCGAACAAGTTTAGGTTGGCCCTCACACCCACCGAATAACCATCAGTAACGCTAACACTATCATCGAACTGATCAAGCAGATTGTAACTGGCAACCAAACTAACTTGAGGGCCCAGCTCCGAAAGGGCTTGGCGTCGCTGTTGCTCGCTAATGTTACGCTGCGCTAACTGCTGTTGCAGTTCTGGACGGTTTTGAAAAGCTCGCACAATGCTTTGCTCTAGCGTCTGGTTCCAAAGACCAGCTAATTGCACAGGTTCAGCCGCACTGATATTCACTGATTGCGTCAAACTTAACCGAGTAGCTAATTGACGACGGGCAATTTGCTGTTGAGAGATAGCATTAGTCAAATCTTGTTGGGCATTTGCTAAATTTACCTGAGAGCGCAACACATCGAACCGAGTACCAACCCCCGCTCGTTCTAAAGCTTCGGCATCCCGTAAACTAGCTTGAGAGTTCTGCACAGCCGACTGAGCAATCCGTACATTTTCATCTGCTTGCTGCAAATTATAGTAGTCAGTAGAAACATTCAGCCGAATTTCCTCAGACTGAGTCTCTACAGCCAACTCATCGGAGCGTGCCTGTTCCTCAGCCTGTCTGATAGCAGCTTGCCGTCTCCCGGAAGTGTAGAGGTTATACGTCAGTTCAGCTTGACCAGAAAAAGCTGTACTAGCTTCGTCTCCTGGCTGTGGTATACCGGTTTGTCGTTCTTGTTGTTCCAACTGAAGCTGAGTACTAGCAGACTGCTGACGAGTGATGTCCGCACCAATACTAAGATTAGGAAACAAAGCAGCTTGCTGCTCTCGTACAGCAGCTCGACTGCGTTCTAGCTGCAATATCGCCACCTGTAAATCCCGATTGTTACGCCGTGCTAGCTCTAGAGCCTGTGCCAAAGTAATTGGCTCATTTCTCTCAAGTGTCACTTCCTCCGGTTTAGTGGGATATTGCAGAGGATTTGGACTGGGATTGAGATTCTCAGGAATTTGCACAGAACCGGGCAACACAGGGTTCACCGTTCCTGGCACAACAGGCGTTTGCACAGAACCGGGCAACACAGGGTTTACCGTTCCTGGCACACTAGGGGTATTATTCTGAGCTACACGTTTTACAGCAGTATTTTTTTGTGAGCACGTGTTTGAGGCAAAAAGCAAATAAGTCTGAGGAGCAGTTTGGCTTTTCCTTACTTGCTGTGAACACCTATCCACTGCCAACAATTCTGCTGCTGTTACACCTGTGGCTGAAGTCTGTAAAAATGTCTGCAACTGAGTATCAACATTTTTCTTCGGAACCGCTGGCTTCTTCACAGCAGCCAGTGGCAAGATTTTTTTTGGGATAAAAGCAGGTTTTGAAGTAGAACTGGGAACTACTATATTTTCTAATTTCTGCTTATAAGTGGCTGAATTACTCTGTTGTTGGTTTTGAGCAGAATAATTCACATCTGGCCGTTGGAAAAGATCAGAGGTAGGTGTCAAACTGAAAAATCTACCTTTATCTTTCTTAGGGACTTGTTCTATTGGTACACTAGTGTACCCAGTCACAAGCATTGGAATACTATGATTAATTAAAGGCTTTACACCGAGTGTAGTGATAGGAGCAGGTACTAGGGCTGGAATACTAACATCCCCAGTATTTGGCAGTTGGGTATTCATGATATCCGCAACCAATGTTCGACTACGAGTAGAAGTCAAAACACTAGGAGAAGACGTTGGCTGTACCCCGCTTACTTTTACAGTACCAGCCCAAGCAGGCTGGGTTGTTAAGACCGCTGCTGTCACACCAGGTAAGAAGCTATGAAATAATTGCTGTCCTTTCACCGCATCGCCTCACACGAAAATCAATCTAGCGGCAGAAACCTTTACCTCACCACAGAATATAGCACGATACTAAATTTAGGAAGGGATATACTACGATACCAAATTTAAGAATCGGAACTCTGTTTGTCTTCAAAACGTCTAACAATGCGAGAAAGTTCCGCCTTTTCATCAATAGTAACGCGGGTCGGAGCACCACTGACAATTCGTTCGTAGTTACGGAAAGAATCTTTAATTTCGGGGCCATCAGCAGTGATATTGTACTCACGGATACCCTTGTCGTGCCATGATCCCCGCATTTTAAATACGTTGATTGCCCGTGACATTTCTCCACGAATTTCTACGTATTGCAACATCAAAATTGTGTCTGTAATCGTGGAAATGTGGGAGTCTGTAATTGAATGTGACCCCATAAATTGATCGGTTGTATTGGTAAAAAAACCAGTTATTTCTTCTTGCTTAGCGTAACCAGTAACACCAATCACAAATTGCCGGAATGCATTATTGCTTACTCCTCTAGCTAGTGCTGAGAGGGAATCAATTGCAATCCGAGCTGGTTTAAAGATAGCAATTTCTGATTTAATAATTTGCAAGTGGTCTTCTAAACCAGTTGATTCGGGATATGTACAAATTATTTTGAGTAGACCTTGGTGTTCTAATTCTTCAAAATCAATTCCCCAAGAGGAGGCATTGCGAGACAATTGAGCGCGTGATTCTTCATAAGCAAATAGTATTGCTCGTTCGCCAGAAAGACAGCCATCTTGAATAAACTTGCTGACTAACAGCGTTTTACCAGTCCCAGTGGCTCCCGTTGCCAAAATAATTGAATCTTTAAAGAATCCACCTCCACACATTTCGTCTAGGGTTTTGACCCCAGATGAAACCCTTACGTTAGAAGACCTTTGAGTTAAGCGCATCGCCCCCAACGGGAAGATGTTGACTCCTTCGTTGGTAATTGTGAAAGGATACTCGCCTTTCATGTGAGTTGTACCGCGCAATTTGAGGATTTCACTTGTGCGGCGTCGGCGTTCTCCTTCTAAAACATTGCGAACAATTACCACATTATCGGAAACAAATTCTTCCACTCCAAAGGAGGCAACAGGGCCATATTCTTCGCTACGTTCAGTAGTGATGATGGTGGTGACATTCAGTAGTTTGAGACGTGCTACAAGACGAAAAATCTCACGCCGTACTACTCCCATCGCTTCATACTGCTGAAATACCGCTGTTATTGAGTCAATTGAAACTCGTTTTGCCTTGTATTTGCGAATCGCATATTGCAATCGCTCAATGAGTGCCGAAAGGTCAAAATTACCGACAATATCTTGACCTTCAGGATCAGGAGAAGCATCAAGAATGAACAACTTACCTTCATCAATGAGGCGTTGCAAATTCCACCCAAAAATATAAGCATTTTTAATAATGTCACTGGGTGATTCTTCAAAAGTGACAAATACTCCTGCTTCATCAAAGTAGGTGATACCGTTGTAGAGAAACTGAAGAGAGAATAAAGTTTTGCCTGTACCAGATGTGCCACTTACCAAAGTAGTTCTACCAACAGGCAAACCGCCATGACTAATATCGTCAAAACCCTCTATCATCGTGCGAATTTTTTCTACACCCCCAATTAACGGTGTTTTGTTGCGCTCTGCTTGGTCTTTTTCACTCATTGCTTGGTAACAAATTAGGTATTAAACCCAGTTATTCTATATAGTAAATTTTTTAATCAATTTTTGATGATTAAATTCACTCTGTAAAGTCTTCTTCACTCAATTCTTCATAAAGTAAATCTAATCCAATTAATACTCTTTCTCTGTCTGAAAGATCTCCAATAATTTTGCGGACGGGTGGGGGCAAAATTTTCGATAACGTTGGCGTGGCTAATATTTTATCTTCTTCTGCTAACTGTGGACTTTTTAGTACATCGATTACTTTCAAAGCATAAACACCTTGAAACTCCTGCTCTAAAATATTTTTGAGTGTTTTTAAGGCCCGTACTGAATTAGGAGTGTTCCCTGCTACATAAAGCTTGAGAACATAAGTTTTTCTAGCTTTATCCATATTATTTACAGGCTAGGCTTGAGAATATAAATATTAAGATGTGCTTGGGGATTGCGACGAAAGTTATAGTGGCAGCCTGTGCTGAAAACATAAGATAAATAAATTGAATCTATTTAGAAGCAGAACTTCTATAAACTTCACACAAGTGAGCCAAGATATCTATCAATGTCAAGCGGTAATCAAGTAATGTTTCATCACTCCTTCCTTCTAATTTTAGCTGTATAGAAAATTCTTCAATTAGTTCCATGTGAATTTTGATGATTTGAGGCACAGGAATATTAGCATAAAATACGGCGTTGATAAATTTATCAATTTTTTCTTTAAGATTTTTTTCTGCGGTAAAGTAGTAGATAAGTATTTGACTGTAATCTAATTTAAGCTGCTCCAACAGCACTTGTTGATCAGTTGGAGTCATCTGCTGAAATACCTGCTGATTTTTTTGCTTGTGACACGTAAATACATAGCAATTTGTGTCTATGGATTGTTCATGCAATTTTGGTTGCACCCACCTAGGTAAATAGTGAATTTTAACAGGGATAGTTGCAGCTACAGGCTGGTAGCCCAATTGTCCAATGATTATATAGAAAAAATTCCACATCCACTTGCTCAAACTTTGCTGTTTGTACAGAGAAGATGAATTATTTAAACATTTTTTAACATGAGGTGGCAGAATCAATATGGGTAATAACATTTATTATTTACATATCTCCTTGATCGCCCTGACCAAGAGGGGTTAGCTGATAGGTATGACAGAAGCTTGCAGTGTAAAATTGAGTGTGGAGTAAACCTGTGACCATCTCAGGAAAATACTTTGTGTTAAACAAAGTACTGGTTACTTAACAACCTGATGCAGCGACTAAGTAGTAAGACTTAGTAGGTCGTTGATGAGGCGTTTGCCACAGAGGGTGTAGTATTTAAACTATGATTCGCATATGCATATCTATCTACATACAGATTTTTAGATTTCACTCCTTGATAAGATACTTAAACGAACTTAAAGGATTGTCGCATTGTAAATCATTATAATTCCTCAAGGTTCTAAAGCGAATCTTTGGAGCCATAATTGTTTTAACCGTTGCGATTAATCAGGAGTTTCAATACCAGTAAGATAGGCTGGTCGCTGAAAAATTTGAGAGCGGCAAAGATAAACGCCACCGCTCGAAAATTAATAGACACAGCAAAGTGTCTTTAAGGGCAAAGCCCATTAGATGATTTTGATGGCGTTGGTATAACCAGAATCGCTTATGTGAGTCTTCTTGGAGAATATTACTTCAGGCTCAAAGAGCATCAGCATTTGCCAGATGATCATGCCGGAGGTTCCAACAGGAAGAATGACCCCCAAATCCCTATGTCAATGCTACAGTACCCGCTTTATGACTTTCTAGCAACCGTACCCAGCTGCTTAGAAACAAGTACTCTGGCAGTGGTGCTGGAGATTTTTGAGAAAGAGCAGTGCGATCGCTTGGTGGTTGTGAATCAACAGCAAAGCCCCATAGGGTTGCTGTATTCTGCCCGTTTAATACAAAAATTATTAGCAGATGATGGTGATACATTTTTAAATTTACAGCAGTCACTCTCCACCTTAAGTCAAGCTCTAATTGACCCAATACAGACAATACCAGCTTCCAAGCATGTAGAGCAATTAAGTTGGTGGTTACGTTACCAACAAACTCAAAAACACCAATTAGATTGGGCGCTAATTGACTCCGATGGCAAGTTTTTAGGGCTAGTAGATAGCCTGCGCTTGTTGCAATTGTTGGCTAAGGAGAGAGCCGCAGGCTCATTTTCCCTCGGCTCAACCGCCCAAAGGTCGTCTCAAGAGACTCCCCAAGAGTATGATCTGACAACTCACTCGTGGGCACGGGTGCAAAATGAACACAAGTCGCTAGTACATAACTCACTAGTACAGCTATTAGAAAGACTGCCTTGGCCTTTGATGTTGCAAACGAGTACAGGCGAAGTAGTAGCGCAAAATCCAGCTTGGTGGCAGCAATTAGGAGTTTTAAAAGATCCAGAAGGAGTCAAGCAACAGGTTGAGGCAATACTTGCCCCCGTCAAAGCCAAAAAAACAGAATACGCTACCCAAACAGCAGTCAAGGTTCATCCCAATGGTAGAGGAAATGATCTTGATGAGCAGCAATCGGCGTCGAGCATACATCATCTAGAAGAACATGCCTTGTCGTTCCAGGGTGAAGCAATACCTCAATCAGGCTTACCAATCTCACAATCTCACAACCAAGAACAGCAAACAGTTGTAGAAACTCCATCTAGTCGGTGCTTCTTGGATAGTCAAGTAGGTACTTGTACCTGTGTTGTCGAAGTTCAAAACGGTCAGGAGCGAATCTGGCAGTTTGCCAAAATCCCATTAGATAGTCCTGATCTGAAAGTCATAAATGCTGAGTCAGAAGCTTTTCTGAGCAACGCAGTGGCTTCTCAAATGGAGAGATCCGCCCATACGGCTGCTTCCTCAGCACAATCTACGCGCTACACTAACAACACTGATTTATGGTTGGTGTTAGCTACTGATGTAACTGAACAGCAGCAGCTTTGCAAAGAACTGGCTGCTAAAAATGCCGATTTAATTCAACTGAATCGGTTAAAGGATGAGTTTTTAGCTTGTATTAGTCATGAACTGAAGACTCCGTTGACTGCCGTTTTGGGGTTATCACGGTTGCTCGTAGATCAGCAATTGGGAGAACTTAACGAGCGTCAAGCCCGTTATGCGGGACTAATTCATCAAAGCGGACGCCATTTGATGAGTGTGGTCAATGATATTTTAGATTTGACCCGCATGGAAACGGGACAGATGGATTTGACCTTGGCCCCAGTCAAAATTCGGGCTGTGTGCGATCGCGCCCTATCGGAAGCAACAGCCATCCACACTCAAACCACCAAATCATCAGCCGCCCAACCTGAAACCCATTCATCCACTCCTCAATTTACTCTCTCCATTGAACTAGGCCTAGACCAGATCGTGGCAGATGAATTGCGCTTGCGCCAGATGCTAGTACATTTACTTTCCAACGCCTTTAAGTTCACTGAAACATCTGGCGAAATTGGACTACGGGTGAGTCGTTGGGAAGGATGGATTGCCTTTACCATCTGGGACACAGGCATTGGCATTCCCGAACACCAACAACATTTAATATTCCAAAAATTCCAACAATTAGAAAATCCTCTCACTCGTCAATTTGAAGGCACTGGTTTGGGGCTAGTATTAACCCGGGCCCTGGCTCGCCTCCACGGAGGAGATGTCAGCTTCTTATCTCGTGAAGGTAAAGGCAGCCAATTTACACTGCTTCTACCGCCCAGCCCTCCGAAAACAAGCTTTTCTGAGCCAGAGGTAGGAACTAGTGAAGACGGGGAGATACAGCCCAGAGGAATTACCACAACAGCTCGTCAGCTTGTGAGTGCGCCCTCACAGCATCACCCCACATCTTCGCAACGTTTGGTCTTGGTAGTCGAAGCAGTAGCCCGATATATCGAGGATTTGACCGAACAACTCAAAGGTTTAGGCTATCGAGTAGTCATTGCGCGATCGGGAACAGAAGCAGTAGAAAAAGCTAGGCGCTTACAACCAATAGCAATATTTTTAAACCACTTGCTACCCTTGTTGTCAGGTTGGGATGTACTAACCCTACTCAAATCTGATAATGCAACCCGTCACATCTCCGTAATTGTCACGGCGACGGGAGCCGAAAAGGAGCAAGCATTTGCTAATCGAGCCGATGGTTTCTTAAGCTTGCCAGTCGAGCATCAAGTCTTAGCACCGATCCTAGAAAAATTATGTGCTACACCAGAACTTCCTCAGCTAGGGTTAGATAATAGCAAAATCATCCCGGCTAACACTCCACTACGAATTCTCAGGTTAGTGAATCCTGAGTTGGAATCGGTCAATCCTCACCCCTCACTTCGAGAACACCGAGTAATTGAAGTAGATGACTTAGATCAGGCAGAACTCTTAGCGCGAGTTTGGCAGTTCGATGTAGTTTTGCTAGATGTAGAAGGTTCGGTCGCCCAAATTTACCTGCAAAAACTGACTGGATACACACGTTTGTCGGCTCTACCATTAGTTACTTTTGATGTCGCAACCACTTTGGCTGCCTCTCAGATACCAGGGTTATCTGTGTTTCCCTGTTTAACACCAATTGGCAACAACAATCGCGGCGGGAAAACAGATGCTTTATTGTCAGTACTGCAAATTGCCTCTGGTATCTGCTGTCCTCCCAATATATTAGTAGTGGATTTAACAACGCTGCGTGATTTACCCCAAGGAAGACGCAAGCAGGTAAAAGGTGATCGAGCAGAAAAAAATTGTTCAATTAGTAGTGAAACTACTGAACGGGGATCTGAATGGTTCCAAGCCTTAATTCAGTACCTACAAACAGCAGGCTTTAAAGCAGCAATGGCTCGCTGTTGGGCAGAAGTGCTACAACAAATTCGTCACCAAAGCGTTGATTTACTACTAATTTGCTTAGGAGAATCTGCCATTCATAAAGAGATGCTAAAAGCACTCAGAGCATTGAAAGATTTACCTTTCAAATTACCACCAATTTTGATACTCAACCAGCGATTAAATCGTACAGAGTTGATTTCCCAGTCTCAAGCTCATGAGCAAGTGGAAAAGCATAGAAAGAATGGATTGGAATCTCTAGAAACTGTTGTGGGCGCGATCGCAACTCAAATCCTACCACGTTCAATATCAATGGAAGACTTATTAAACCAGATTAATCAAGCTTTAGCTGCCAATGGGCAACATAACAAATGTGAATGATGTCATTGATCATTGGTCATTGGTTTTTCACAAAGGACAAATAACAAAAGACAAAGGACAATTTAATGAATATCAAATGATATATCCATTTTTTCACTTTTCCTTTTCTTAAAGGGAACTCGAATTAAGTTGTAAGCACCCTTGGTGGCTAAATTCTTGTAATCATCTGGCTGTAAGTCCATTTTGAGAAACTTTTTCTGTTCAGCCAGAAGCAGTAACGAAGGTGGTTGTGGTGTTTTAGCTGCCTCGTTTTGAATATGCTGCACAACTTCTTGGGGAAATCTTAAATAATTTACCTGGGTTTGGCTGTAGAATGCCACACTAGGTTTTTTAAAGCCCATCATCACTAATTCTTCATCTGGTTGTTTGGCTTGCAGTACCATCACAGATAATTCCCTCAAGGGTAATTGACGCTCCCGATCAATAAAAAACATAGCAGGCGTCAAGACAACGATTAAAAAGGCCACAAACCCTAGCAAATTAATACTGATAATATAATTCCAGCGGCGATTTAGTAACAAACTTGCAACCAAAACAGCACAAACAAGCCAAATTACACCCCCTGTTACTGGTAAACCCGACTGTTGAATTAGTATACGGAAGTTGGGTATAGCCGGATCTCTACCTAATAATTGGCTTAAATTAAACATTCCAACTGCCAGAAATGACAGAAATGCAACATTTACCCAACCGCTTACCCGGAGATAAGGAGAGGGAGATGGAGGATGAGCAGAGGTGGAGACAAGAATTGTTTGCTTTGCTTTTGTATCTTGGAAAAAGTCGCTCCACAAAAGCGCTACAAGGATAGCGGCGGCTGGCATTAAGGGCAACACGTAACTAGGAAGTTTGGTGACAGCAACGCTAAAAAAGCCAAAGATCCCAGCAAACCAGAACCACGCAAATAAACCCAATTGCTCAGAGCGTTCCTGTAAGCGCCAGTGCGATCGCTGCCAAAACTTTAGCCTGGCTATTGCGATCGGCAAATACACTGAATAAGGCGCAAAGCCTAACAGCACCACTAAAAAGTAAAAATACCAGGGAGCTGAATGGTGATTAACAACGCCCGTAAAACGTTCCAGATTATGATAACCAAAAAAGGAGTTAATATAACCCCAGCCATTGCGCCAAGTCACTAATGCATACCAGGGCGCTGATAAACCGAAAATAATCAAGATACCTACGACGGGGCGCATTTCTCGCAACACCTCCCGCAGCTTTCCTAAATAGAGCAAAAACGCCACAATAATTAACCCTGGTAAGACAATTCCCACCGGGCCTTTAGCTAAAATTGCTGCTGCAATTAATACATAACAAGCTAAATACCACTTATTAGGTATTAAAGAGGTGATTTCGCTGCGAGATTGAGAAAATTCCTTCCTGATCCCCAGTCCCCCAGTTCCCCCTTTCCCAGTCCCCAGTCCCCATTGCCCCTTATCCCCAGAGGGGGCCCCGAGTTCCCCAGTCCCCCCCTTCCCTGCGTACCCCAGAAAGAAGCATAACAAAGCTGATGCCATGCATCCGGTGAGCAGCATATCTGAGACTCCTGTTCTCCCCCAAATAATCATTTCGGGATTGAGTGCCATGATAGCTGCTGCCATAAATGCTGTTAAGTAGCGGCGAGCAGGACGTGAAACTTTCTCTAATTTGTCTTGTTTTGCCAGACACCACTGGACAGTGTAAAAAGCCAAACTAATTACACCCATCGCGGCGATCGCAGAGGGTAAACGCACTGCCCACTCATTCACCCCAATAATTGCATAGGCGATCGCTTGACACCAATAAATTAAAACAGGTTTATCAAAACGAGTCTCGCCGTTGAAAAATGGCGTAACCCAATCACCTGTAACAAACATCTGACGCGAAGCTTCGGCAAATAGTGGCTCTGTTTCATCAATCAAGCTAATACTGCCTAAATTCCACCCAAAAGCTACCCAACCAATTAAACTCAACCACAAAATCGATACAGTCACAGCAAGGGCTGGACGTTTTTCTAGATTGTTGAACCACTGCTCAACAGCGCTTTTAACACTCAATTTCAGCCTCAATCAATCAATAGTCAACAATCAGTTACCAGTTATCAGAGATTATTTTGCTGAGTCCCCCACTAATATAAATGGCTCGTTTGAGTTAGGGGCCAAATTTCTGCCTGACTTAGTAACTGTTCACTGATTTAATAGTCGTTGGTTATTGATGTTTTGTTCTTCCTTATTTTTGAGTTTTTCATTGGTTTTTGACTATGAACTACAAACTATGGACTCAGAACTAGTTGCCATTCCCTGTTTTGGGAGTTCCACTTAGGTGAAGCAGTTTCTCCCACAACATAAGGGCCCCAGTAGCGACGGGAACCATCTTGGGCAAAGGCTACTAAAATATCTCCCTTTTCCAGCTTTAAGTTACCTTGAGGCAAAGATAGAATCAGCCCCTTTTCACCACCTTCTTTGGGAGCAAAATCCCAATGTGCTGGAACATCATAGTTAGCCTGTTTAGAAGCTGCGCTTTTGACTCCTGACTGCCTTGCTAGTAAGGCCAGCCGCACAGGTTGATTTGTGAGATTGCTCATCCGCAAAGTCCCCAATCCCTTGGCTTTGCCAGATGATTGATTCCGGGTCAAGACAGGATGAGTATTTTCTCTAGTGCTATATTCTACTTGATTGGTTGGGATCGTAGCTGAAGTAGCTAGGCTGGTGGAGATCGCTTTTTCGGGTGAAACAGGTGCAGAGGGAGTTCTCTCTAACTGTGAATTCATTGGCTTTTGTGTAGATATGTCGGGGTTTTCTGGCTCAAAAGATACGCTCATCTCAAAGCATCCCACCAGTAGCCCAAGCAATCCCAAGCAAAAAGCTGTAACACCAGCGTTACGGTATACTGAAAATCTCATATTGATAGTCTTTAAAAATAAGTATTTTGTTTAGGCTTGACCAAATGGTAGCCTATTATCACAAAAGCTAATCAAAGAAAGTAGCCTATTATAGATTCTCTTGAAATTCAGCTATCAAATGTATCATAAATATCATCTTTATTAGAAAACCTTTGATGGAAATAATTTTTTTGATGCTTGTCCCAAAAGGGATGTAGACATCCATTGGTTTATGTATTAACCGTAGACTTAGAATCAGAAAATAAAATTTGACACAGAGTCAGCGAATTCTTTTGTAGAAAAATCAGAATTTCAGTTATACCGCTAGCGATCGCCTACGGTGGGGCGTAGCTCATAACAACAAGGCTTTCTCTGGCAAACCTCATAGATAACTCTCCTAAGCTGTGAGATACTACAAGACGGCCAACTACCTTTCGAGGATCTATACTCCCCTGAAAATAATAAGATGTGTAAACTTTTTTGGACACTGGAAAACCAGTACATATTCACATACTAACAAAGAAGCTTATGCTAGAACCAATATCCTTAATATAGAAATATTTCAACTGGTCGCGGAGCGGTAACAAGGTACGAGCGTCTGAGTCCCCAATCCCCAATGATCCTTGCCCGGAAGTCTCACTGATGCAAAACACTCGTCTCAACAACCTTTTTGATGCCATTGCTAGCCGTTTGGGGCAATGGTTTTTGAATCCTTGGCGGCGACTATCGCTGCTAATCATTAGTTTTTTATTCGGTTTTTTTGTAGGAAACGCAGTTTCCACTACAGCCGGTCAGAGGGGTTTCTTAGACATTGTAGTGGCTGCGTTTTTAGTAGTGTTGACAGAATTTGCTAGCAGGATATTTTATAGTCAAGGCTTTTTGTCTAGACGATCGCTTTGGGTAGACTCACTCAATTTCCTAAAAGTTGGTTTCATCTACAGCCTGTTTCTTGAAGCCTTTAAGCTGGGATCATGAGAAGAAAAGGAGGAGCAGGAAAGACAAGGGAAGGTAGGGGGAGACTATGAAGTCGTGGTTTGAAGAGATTTTGCTTGGAACAGAACTAGAAGAAAATTGGCAGCAGGAAGCACGAAAAGCAGCGCTGACAGATGAGTTAAGAGCAAAAGCTTTTGGGATCACATTAGAAAATGTGGATGAAGTTATCCAAGTGCGATCGCATTTAATAAAATCCGTGTTGCCAGCTTTTAGCGAATTCTGCCATACTCTGCGAATGCAACCACAGGAAATGTTACAGGTGTTGTGGGACTTGTGGCTACCTTTAGGAATCAAACTAGCATCGCATCGCCAACAGTTGGAACGACCTCTAATTCAGGGGATTTTGGGAGCACAAGGTACAGGTAAAACCACAATGTCTACGGTTCTCACCTTGATTCTTCAGCAGTTGGGATACCGGACTTTGAGTTTATCGTTGGATGACTTGTACAAAACTTATAGCGATCGCCTAGCCTTAATACAGCAAGATCCCCGCTTGATTTGGCGGGGGCCACCAGGAACCCATGATATAGACTTAGGCTTAAATTTACTAGATCAGATTCGTCAATGGCAAAGTCCAGTTATGGTTCCCCGTTTTGATAAATCTGCCTATGGAGGTGCTGGCGATCGCATTACTCCAGAAATGATCACAGGTGTAGATATTGTACTGTTTGAAGGTTGGTTTGTGGGTGTGCAACCAATTAACGCAGATTTATTTGATACTGCACCGCCACCAATTATCACAGATGAAGATAGAACATTTGCTCGTGATATGAATTACCGCCTCCACGATTATCTTCCACTGTGGGCGCGATTAGACAGCTTAATTTTGCTATATCCAACCGATTACCGCTGTTCCTTGGAGTGGCGTAAACAGGCGGAACAACAGATGATTGCTGCTGGTAAATCGGGAATGTCTGATGCAGAGATAGAGCAATTTGTCAACTATTTTTGGCGATCGCTTCACCCAGAATTATTCATCAAGCCTTTGCTAGAAGATCCCACGGCGGTGGATTTAGTTATTGAGATTCAAGCTGATCATAGTTTTGGTGCAGTTTATGGCGCAATACAGTAGGGACGTTGCATTGCAACATCCCTACTGAGCCATCAAATCTGATCTGAGCCTTCTACAACAGGAAGCCCATCCGTCTCAACATCTAACTCTTCTCGACGAAGCGTTTCTTGCGTTTCAACCATTTCTTGCTCTACCACTTTCTTGATTCTGACTTCTTCATGCACAAATGCTTCTTTGTGAATGTCAGCTGTCTCCTCATAAACTTCTATGCGTGCTACCTCACCTTCGCCGAAGTTAACACTACCAGGCGCAACCGCTTTTCCAGCATCTACTGGAGTCACTCGTTCAATCACAACTCGTTCTTTTTCGATTGGTACTGAAACCCGTGCAGTTTCAGTTTCAATCCGCTTACCAATCGCTACTTCTCCTGTTTTAGTACGAGTTTTACTTGCAATCAACCGTTCTTGATACAGTTTGAAAGTTTGATGATCTTGGTCATTGAGATCGTACAAAGACGGCTCTTGTTGGTAGTTGTAAGTATCGAGATCGTAAGTGTTAGCAGTCGAAGATGTTGCATCTAGAAATGTTGGGCGATATACTTGCCTTACCCGTTCTTCATAGTCACGATCAACCTCTTGGTGTTCGTTAAACTCAGGTAGATTTTCCGCTTGCTCTTTAGTCATCCCCACAGCGTAGATGCGGTCAGAGTTATGGTCAAGCCGGGAACGTCCAACTGGTAATAATACTTTTTTGCCAAAAATCCAGAAGCCCAAATCAACGACAAAATATCGAAAAAGACCTTCTTCATCTACTAAAACATCACTGACTGTACCAATCTTCTCATTGTTATCTGTATAGATATCCATTCCCTTGATATCATTTTCATTAAAATTTTCATGATAGTTGGGATCGAAGTCTGCGATTTTTACAAGAGCCATAACATTTTTACTCCCACTTGGTACAGATCTTTACGTTTTTCAGAACAGTCATAATTCGTAATTGATAATAGACTACGCCGCGCTGCCCTTTAAGCGTAGCTATGCCAAAGGGTTTAGATAATTTGTATTTGTAATCAGTGCTTACTTTGCACTTTCTTGATTTACGAATTACATTAGCGTCGCAGGGCGTAGTTCATTACATAGCTTGGTTCTCGCTTTTTCTACGTTCGCATAGCGTGTCGTAGACAGACGCTACGCAAATGGCGAGTATTACGAATTATTTGGTCATTGATTTACAAAATCAACCCCTTTTACAGTCCAATTAAGTCCAATAAAGGGGTCGATTTTACAACGGTTGTCTACCTTTTAACCGCATTCTATGTAGAGAATGCTAGGAAAATTCAAATTTTACTAGTCAATATTCTTCTTAACTTGATCTTTAACGTCTTCTACACCATGACGTACTTGGCTTTCAGCCTGCTTAGCTTTTCCTTCAGCTTTATCTTCAGGATCGCCAGTAATATTTCCTAATGCTTCTTGAGCTTTGCCTTCAACGTTTTTAGCAACAGCTTTTGCTCTATCTTCTATACTCATTTTGCTTCTCCTTATTTTTTACAAAACCGATTTCAAAGCTTGGGTTGAAACTTAGAAGTCGTTTTGTTATTGTGTATACAGATTAGCTTTATCTTTTATATTGTGTCTTCTTCCAGAAGATACATGGGATTCTATTCCGAAAGAGTAATATTATGTAAATTGCAATAAACTACTCAAAAAATCACTAGCATTGCAGCGAATGCTAATTGCTAAATTGGTTATTACTATCTATTTTGGTATTAACTGTAAGTGCGATCGCTCATTTAATCGAGCGGTCAATATTGCTCCATAAATAAATTTATTCATATTGATAATGCTTTTTTATCTAAATGTGTCTATTTAGAGAGAATATTTATTTTGTTTTATGCGTTGCAATAGAAGAAACAAAGTATATCAACTGACGAAAGAACAGCATGACGACAAATCAAACCAGCGATCAAGAAAGTAAGACAAATTTGCTTCAGCACCTTACTGGAATCAGGATCATGCTGGTGGAAGATGAGCCAGACATTGCAGACTTACTCATGTTCATTCTGGAAGCAGCAGGTGCAGAAGTGATGGCTTTCGTTAATGCAGAAATAGCCCTCGCTTTAGTCGAATCGCTTCATCCCGATATTTTGTTGTGTAATGTAAAGTTGCCTCATCATGATGGTAATTGGTTGATTGGGCAAATTCGGATGCATTCTTGCCGATTCATACAGCAGTTACCAGCGATCGCCATCACTTCTTATACACGTGAGGTATCATGTCACAAGGCTTTGAGTGCTGGCTTTGATCGATTCATCACCAAGCTTGAGAATCCAGAGGAGATTATAAATGAGATTGTTCACCTGTTATCGGCTCAGCGCGGGGGGCAGGGGAGGCAGGAGGAGAGAATAATTAATGACAAATGACAAATGACTCATGACAAATTAACTTACCCCTCTGTTTCACCTCCATATTGCAAAACATCTTGAAGCATGGGTGATAGTTGTTTATTTAAGCGACCTGATTTGACAAATTCTGCATAAGTATCTGCTTCAATTGCTAGTAGTTCTCCTCGGAATTGTTCAGTTGTAAAACTGCGAAGATTGGGATACTCAACCTGTAATTTGTCAATTTTTTCTTGCAAATCCGTAATTTCGCCTTTGATAAGTTGCTCTTGGTAACGGTAAAACTCTGGGTCGATGCCCGGACGCTGATCTGTCTGGAGATGTTGCAAAACGCGTTCTAGAGCGACATAACGGGCAACTAACTCTAAATACTGCTCACGTAAGGGTGCATTGCCCAGAAGATTCAGCTTTTGCAATAAGGGTTTGATAGTCAACCCTTGTGCAAGTAAGGTAAATAAAACTACTCCAAACACCGTAGCGATGATTTTCTCTCGTTCTATTAGTAGCGTCGGTACACTTAATGCCAAGGCAATGGCGACGGAACCACGTAATCCACCCCACCACAGTATAGTTTGGTCAGCCAAGGAAATTTCTGATTTGGTGATTTTAACACTCAAGTTGCTGAGAATGTAAATAGCAATTGCCCGCATCAAAATCATTGCTCCTACTGTTATGGCAATGATTTGCAAGTTTTCTCCCAAACTGGCAAAGCGAATTTGATCACCAATTAGCAAGAACACAATCGAGTTAACAAAAAACGCCAAAAATTCCCAAAACTCTGAGACAATAATTCGGGTACGGGGATTCATGCCGATACGAGAGCCAAAGTTGCCCAAAATCAGACCTGTGGTGACAACTCCAATTACTCCAGAACCGCCCAAGTCTTCGATAATCAGGTAAGTGCCGTAAGCAGACACTAAAGTTAAAGACTGTTCCACCATTGGTAAATCAAAGCGTTGCGTGAGGTAAGAGATGCCAAACCCAATCAAACTTCCCACCGCTACACCAATGCCGACAACTGTAAAAAGCTGCACCAAAATTGGCTGTAAGCCAAATTCGACTTTTCCTAAAGGCAGCGCTACCAAAAAACTGAAAGCAACCACCGCCATGCCATCATTGAATAAGCTTTCGCCCTCCATGAGAGTGACTAAACGGCTACCTACACCCAATTCACGAAACAAAGCGGTGACAGAAACAGGGTCAGTGGCAGACAGGCTAGCACCAATGAGCAAAGCTGTGGTTAACGAGAGTCCAGCTAGTTGATTGAGAGCGATCGCCACCCCTACAATTGAAATCACTACCCCCAGAACTGCATACAGGCAAATAGGCACTAAATCCTGTTTCAATTCTGACCATTTCAAATTCCATGCAGCTTCAAACAACAGTGGTGGTAAAAAAATGAACAAAATTAATTCGGGGGAAAGAGTTACCAAACGGACATCAACAAATGCCAGCCCTAACCCGACAATCACCAATAGTAGAGTGTAGGGAATCTGGCGAAACCAGCTAAATACCTGCGGTAGTGTCGCCACGCTTAAAGACACCGAAAGTACTAAGAGAAACTGCTTGAGATTGGTTGCAATGACTTCCTCACCGAGCGCTGATTCAAGTACCATAATGAGATTCCTGGTAATTTTGCACTTCATCTTCATCTGACTATTTTCAGACAACACCAGAGCAATACGAGAATTTAATTAGTCAGAAATCAAAACTTGACAACTAACCGAGCTTACATGGTAAAAATTTTAGACACAAGCGATCGCAGCCAGAGCAAATCTAAAGTTGCTAATTTAGCAACTTTAAGGTGAGAATCTATCAGTATTAAAATAACTTTTCAGAAAGTCATGTGGATGTTACTTTATTAGTCAAAGTTTCAATTATTCTCTTGCTGGTTGCTACAGGTGTAGCTTTACTATCCCGACGATTACGAATCCCTTACGTCACGGGTTTAGTATTAGCAGGTTTACCAATCACTGAGTTATTGTCTCGTCCGATTGGTTTAGATCCTTCTCTAGTTTTGAATCTTTTCCTACCAATTCTTATCTTTGAAGCTGGCATTAATACAGACGTCAGCCGCCTACGCAGCACTTTTAAACCAATTGCTCTTTTAGCTGGCCCTGGGGCTGTGCTTTCCAGTGCTATTATTGCCGTCTTGTTGAAGCTGGGGCTGGGACTGAGTTGGATACCTGCCTTATTTGTCGGCATAATTCTGGCAAATACTGATACAGTTTCAATGATTGCCGTCTTTAAAGAGATACCAGTACCCTCTCGGCTTTCTACCATTGTTGAAGGAGAAACCCTATTCAACGATGCCGCCGCCCTGGTTTCATTCAACCTGATTTTGCAAGTATATTCAACAGGTTCACTCACATTTATAGAGGGAATCCAACAACTGCTATTTATCTCTCTGGGTGGTTGCCTTGTTGGGTTAGTCTTAGGCTACTTAAGCATACCTGTGTTTGCCCGTTTAGATGATCCTCTTAGCAGTCTCCTACTGACAGTCGCAGTTGCATTAGGAACTTTTCAGGTAGGACAATTTCTCGGTGTATCTGGTGCTGTGGCTGTAGTTATAGCTGGATTAATTTTCGGGAATTTTGGGCTTTCTCGTAATACTTCTGCTTCTAGTCGCATCACCTTATTAAGTTTCTGGGAATATGCCAGTTTTACCGTCAACACCTTTATTTTTTTGTTAATTGGTGTAGAAATAGATTTGATAACGCTTTGGAGAACTTTACCTGCAATTGCGCTTGCAGTTTTGGCTTATCAAGTAGGGCGAGTTCTTACAGTCTATCCGTTGCTTGCTGGGGTGCGTTGGTTTGACCGCCCAATCCCGCTACGCTGGCAACATTTACTGTTTTTAGGCAACATCAAAGGTTCACTCTCAATGGCTTTGGCGTTGAGCTTACCTACCACACTACCAGGGCGAGAAGTCCTCATCGCTTTAGTTTTTGGCAGTGTGCTGGTGTCGTTAGTAGGACAGGGTTTGAGTTTACCTTGGGTAGTAAAACGCTTAAAATTATCTCAATTTTCAGAAGCTCAGCAGCAGGTAGAAGAATTGCAAGCCCAGTTGATGACGGGTAAAGCAGCACAAGATGAATTAGATAGCCTATTAAAGTCAGGGGTTTTACCAAAAGCCGTCTATGAAGAGATGCGTTCAGCTTATCAGGTGCGAATTGCCGGAGCAGAAAAGGCACTGCGGGAATTTTATAATCGCCGCCCAGAGGAGTTAGAAGCTAAAAATGGTGATCTTAGTAAACTTGACGCTGTTCGCCGCCGTTTACTACTGGCAGAAAAAGGAGCGCTCAATGAGGCAATGCGGAAGCGAATTCTCTCAGAAGAAATTGTGCGAGGGCGGATACAAGCTATTGATGAACAATTGCTTCAACTTGATGATGATTAAATTTTGTTTACAGGTAGAGATTTAGGAGTAATACAAATCTTGTAAATAAGTTCTGTGCAAATGAGAAATGAGCTTTCTAAGACAGTTATGGTGAAAGCGATCGCTAATTACTAGTCTGATTTTTAATTACCCTACTAGGACTGATAAAAGAAATTCCTTGTTGAAAGTCAGTACCAATCATGATTGCCTCTACTATCGGCTCAGAGATTTCTGTTTGAGCTACCCACTCTACAATGAAATTTGCGCCCAAACCACCACTAGTGTCATTTCTATTTACAAAAAAATCTGTAGAAGCTAGTGCATCAAGTTGAATCGGGCGCTCCAAATATTGCTTGACTAATTTACCATTTGAGTCATAGTAGCGCACAGAAGTAACAATCATCGGATTGGTCAAATCTGTGTTGCGAATACTGAGCGTAACCGCTAAATTGAAAACCTCCTGCCGATTGTGATGATAAATATGAGAATAGACGGGAACATAGATAGTTTGACCCATTGCTATCTTGAAATTTTTATCGAGAGTTACTACCTTTTGAGATGGAGTTGACTCAGTAGTATTGGGTTTTGGTGATGTAACTTCGGTTGACTTACAAGACGCAAGAGCAATAATAGCGATCGCTAAATAAAAATGTGGATGCAGCTTCAAAACTATTTACAACCTTCGATAAAATCAATAACTTGATGTAATGAACCAGGTTTGGTCACAATCAGCACAGTTGAATCAGGTTCTAGTACTGTACTACCGTTAGGAATCATCAAATCCTCGTGAGGATGGGGTTGATAGCCAATAATTAGAGAGCCAGTCGGAAACCGATAATCCTGAGCGATTTCGGCAACGCTACGACCAACAACATAACAATTGTTTGGGATGGAAAGTTTTAGTACCTCAATCTGCCCCTGCTCAAAATGCATCATTGATTCTACTTGAGGATACTCAATGGAATTTACCATTGTTGAAACTGCTAGTTCAACGGTACTGATAATATGGTTGGCTCCAGCTATCCGCAGAGGTTCGGCAAAATCAGGGTGGCGCATCCGACTCAAAACATGGGGAACACCGTAGTGCTTAGCAAGAGTTACCATTGCCAAGTTTAAAGCATCACTTCTCAGGACAGCCGCCAAGGAGCCTGCTTTGCGAATCCCAGCTTCTAACAAAACTTCTGTACTTACAGCACTGCCTTCAAAAGCCATTGCCCCCACTTGTTCACGGGCATAGCGGCAAGCGGTGGGGTCGATGTCAATAATAGCAACTGTATGCCCTAGTTCTACCAATTTCTGGGCCAAACTTAAGCCCACTAAGCCTGCTCCGCCAATTAGTACGTACATGGCTGTTCTTAATACTCTTTGACTTCCTATTTCAGTTTACAGGTTAGCAAAAGAGTGAAGTTATGGTAGTGAATAGCTTATTGCTTAGACTTTCCAATAGCCCTTTCAAGGTGACTCGTAAAACCTGTCTTTTCTCTCTGTGTCGCGCCAGTTGCTACAACGGGGGGAACCCCCGCAACGCACTGGCTTCTCTGCGCCTCTGCGGTTCAAAAGTTATTTATTATTTAACCACAGAGGCACAGCGAAAAGTCGGAGCGCCGGCTTCCGGCGTTAGCGTAGCGGTAGCGAGTCCGCGAGCGTCTCTGAACTTTTCAAGACAGAGAACACAGAGATAAGAGATTAAAAAGAGATTTTTTGAGCAAGTTGATCCACCTTAAAAGGGTTAGATTTTCCAACTGCTCACCTCGTGGGAATGTCAAATACCCGCCATTCCTGAATACCCCAACACTTAAGAATAGGTTCGGCTTGACGGATGTCCTCTTTTGTGCTTTCTATTGTCACCAAATAATTGCCTTGGGATACTCGGTCGTTATAAAGTTGGGCGGCTTCTTCGGGAAGAAACCAACCTCGTAGTGCGCCAATCAGACCGCCAGCCGCCGCACTAGCTCCACTTCCTAAAAGGGTAGCTAAAACAGACTCTACTGCTAACGCCGGGCCAAAGCCAGGAATCAACAAAATACCTAGACCTGCAACTAAGGTAAGTAAACCTCCCGTCCTAGCACCTGCTAATCCACCCGCCCTAGCACCTTCAGTAGGAGTCATAGTATCACTCGTGTCGGAGCTGTCAAGCTCATCAAGCTGAGGTTTTTTAGTGATTACAGAAATTTTATTCATCGCAAAACCACTAATTCTCAGATCATCGAGCGCCTGTAGTGCAATTTTACGGCTGTGAAATATACCAATAGCGTGTTGGAGTTGGCTAGAAGCCATTTTACCTCCCAATAAAGTGAGTTGTCGCTGGTTGATTTATTTACAGTGTTACGAACAAATGTGACTAGAAAGTGTTAGCACTTGTGAGCAGTTAGGCTTGTTTGTAGTAATTGAATTGGGATTTTTCGAGCAACTCCTTAACTTGAGCAGCTACAAGCGGATGTGGGTCGTCTTGTAACTGGGGTAGGATTTCTCTAAGAACACGATGTGAAACCATATTTAAATATGCGATCGCAGCTTCTCTGACAAAGCCTGTTGGATGGCGCAAAGCTGCTAAAATCTCAGGACTTGTCAGTCGGATGCGAGTAACTTGAGCAAAATGAAAACAGCAAGCTAAGCACCAGTCAGAAAGCAAATTACTTACCATCAGTAATCTATGAAGGCGATCGCCCACTAACATATTTTCATATACTAAGACTTTGGCTTCTACAAGATGTTGCAGTTTTTCTTGCTGCGATCGGTTATCTAAAATATTCAACAACAGGGATTTTGAAGGCAAAGTTACAGTATGTTCTAGGATTTCTAATCCCCTTGCGAAGTTTACTCCTGATTGCGATCGCACATTGAACGCCGCTGCCTGCATCTTTTCTGGGGAGTAAAGCAGTTTCAGTAACAGTAGCAACCGCTCTTTAACATCCAATTCCAATTCTAATAGCGCACGTTGCAGTAACTTAGAGACAGTCACAATCCCCTGGCTTGATTGATGATATTCTAGAGGGTCTATTGTTTTGAAATCTATGTACGCGGCGTAAATCTCACCTAAAAATCGTAATTCCTGCTCAATTAAATTTTCTACCCTACTTTCATAAAACCGATCTACTAAACCTGCAATTCCTGGTTGTTTTTGTATTTTTAGCAAGCTACGAAGAATATGATCTCTCGTAGTACCCCAAGATGTTTCCAAGTTTTGCCACAAAGACTCCATTGCTTCTTGAGTACCGAGCTGACCAATGGTACGCCAAGCATACATCCGCACTACTTCTGGTTTGTAAATATTCGTAGCCACCTGCAACAGCATCTCCAAGGCTTCATTCTCTAGTCGTATTAGGGCTAACATTGCTGTACTGCGAGTTGACTTGTAGTAAAGTGCTGCAATTAGTGCCGAATAGTATTCTTCGGAATGAGTTGCTGCAATCATTTCCAAGACAGCGCAACGCACCCGTAAAGACTCGTCTTGTAACAAATTCGGAATGTGAATCCGCAACGCCTGCAAATAAATTGCCTCTCTGAGTGCTCTAACTCCATTTACCCGTTCCCATTCTTGCTTATGAGTCAGCATTCGGCGCATGGTTTTAGTAGCTGCAACTTTTTGCATTGGCGTTCCTTGGCGCAAAACTAAAGCGGCAGCGGTAGCGCGGATGAGTGAGTTTTGGCGAGGATGCAAGTATTCTTCTAGTAGGCTTAAATTGGGATTTGGTTCAGCCAGCCAAACGTAGCGTAGCGCCAAGGCAAAAACTTCTGGGGTGGTTGCTTCTGGCTGTTCTAACAAAGGGCGGATGGCAGGTAAATAAGCCGGATTTGCACCTCCCGCCAACATCACCTCCAAACTTTGACATTGCAAATCTGGGGTTAATTTGACTAGTAGTGGTGCTAAAACTTCTGCCGCGCCTGGGGAATCAATTTGAGCTAAAAGTTCAATGCAAGAGCGTTTATCTGCTTCGCTGCCTTTTTCTCCTAAAGCTTTAACTACTCCCTGCTTGAAGAATCGTAAACCCACATTAGCCGCACTCAGGTTTCCCTGGGCCACACTTAAGACTAACAACTCAACATAGCGCGATCGCAACTCCCAAACTACTTTCAAACAAGCACCAGCTACGACCATTGTTTCCCCTACCAACACCCACTTTTGTAGTGGTACTGGTACAAATCGCTCACCAAGAAACAAAGTTGCAAAAATTACCAATCCTGTCAAACCAGTAGCGATCGCTTCCGCATTTCCGCCAGATAATGTCTGCATCCGGCTGCGAATTGCCTCTGGGATCGGTTGGTATAGTACGGGGCCACTACTCATGACAAAGGTGTAGCGCAAAAGTTCATCGCAGAATTTGAGAATTATCAGACCCCAGAAAAAGCTCTGCGATTGCATTGCAGGAACTAAATTTAGGAATATCAGCACTGCTGGTAATAAAAAACCTACAGCGATCGGTAAAAGCGTGGCGGTGAAAAATACCCCCATTCGTTCGATGAGTCGGCTAGAAATAAACCACTGCGTCAATAACTCACACAGTCCGAGCATCCCACCAAATAGTCCCAAGAAACTGGCGAGTTCGCGATCGTCTAAATTGGACTGAAGTTCGCGTAGATACTGAAAATCTATTAACAACCCAATGACCTGTAACAGACCTACAAAGGCAAACAACTGCCAAACATAACCCTTCAGCGGATTTTTGACGAAACGCTGTCGTGAGGCTTGTTCTTCAGGAACTAGTTTTTGGGGAGTTTCGGGAAAAGCTGCTCGATAGTGATGAGTTAAATAGAATAAAATCCCCGATCCCAACAGAATCATTACACAACCGATGAGAATGACGTTATTCAACTTGGCAAATTGCACCAGCCAAGGCAAACTAAAGCCACTGATCACATCAGCAATCAATAAACCACTACTAACCAGTGGGTAAGTGCGCTTAATTTCCCGAATGTTAAATAGTTGATTAGCAACAATGGACGTGTTGAGGTCATTGACTACGTAAAGTGCATCTACCCACAGCCGCAGCAGAAATATCGAAATAACTGCTAAGTATGAAACATGGGTTCCCCAATGTAATAAAACTAATAGAACCAATGGCATCACCATGCAAGGTGCGATCGCCACAATTACCCGGCGTAAGGGGAAAATCTTTTGCAGCCAAGAATATAAAAAAACCAGTCCTGCACCTAATCCAGCACTGGCAATATACATCCAAGGCAATAAATCTGTCCCATATTCGTCTAAAAAGAGCGCGACTGTACTGTCCTCAGCCCACCGCAATCCTACAGATACAGTTGTATAAAAAGCAAACATTATCCAAGTTCGTTCGCTCTCCTCTGGCCGGAGATTTACCCACTGTAGTAGTCGTGGTAAAACACCTCTATTTGCACTCAACCAGTCATTTTTCAGTTCCATGCAGTTTTCGTTTCTGGTATCGTCACCGCGTAATGGGGGGAGTGGGAGAGTGGGGAAAAAATAACTACTGCCCCATGCCCTATGTAATGTCTCCTAACTCCTGGACATAGCAAAAGTCCTGAGCAACTGAGTATTATGTTTCCCACTCAACTCTCAGGACTATCGATTTCAGATAAATAAACCCAGAAACCAAAAACCAGCAGCCAAAATTAGAGAAATTTCCCCAACTCTTGACTCTTGTACAGACGCGATTAATCGCGTCTCTACTCTTGACTCTTGTACAGACGTGATTAATCGCGTCTCTACTCTTGACCCTTGTACAGACGCGATTAATCGCGTCTCTTGACTCTTTTACAGACGTGATTAATCGCGTCTCTACTCCTGACAAATGACAAAAGAATCCCCTGACTTATAGCCAGAGGATTATCAAACTTCGTCTATTCAAGAGTTCGAGGATTATTTTTTAGGCGAGATCAGCATCATCATATTTCGCCCTTCTTTTTTAGGCGCTTGCTGAACTTCACCAAACGGCTCTAAATCCGTTGCCATTCGTTTAAGCAAATCTTCTGCTAAGTCACTGTGTTGAATTTCTCGACCCCGGAACATCACAGTAGCTTTGACTTTATCACCATCTTTCAAAAAGCGCTCTGCTTGCTTAACACGCACATTGTAGTCGTGTTCTTCTATCTTGTAGCGCATCTTAACTTCCTTGACATCAGCTGTGTGCTGCTTTTTCCGGGCTTCCCGTGCCTTTTTCTCCTGCTCAAACTTGTACTTCCCGTAATCCATAATCCGGCAAACCGGCGGATCAGCCTTGTCACTGAGTAGCACCAGATCTAGTTCTTTCTCTTCAGCTAGTTGTAGTGCTTCCTGTGGGGGCATAATTCCCAGTTGAGCGCCATCAGTGTCAATGACCCGAATTTTCGGGAAGCGAATCCGTTCGTTAATTTGTGGCAGATCGCGAGTTCTTTTTTTCTCAATCACAGGCATTATGATTTGTGGGAGCTCTTAATGAAGGATTTGGCGTGGTCTTGATTGGTATGCCTCAGAGGCAAAATACCGGAATAACTAAGGACTGAATACATAAGTCTGTAGTTCTAGGGTAACTAATCCATAGAGTAGTTGCGTCGTTGTATTTGTCATTCTACTCACTCTGAGAGAATTTCTCTGCAATAGTTAATCTAAATTACACAACTTGGGATAATGTTAAGTATTGTTACAATTATTTAGCAACATTTGTTGATGGTTGAATTGGAAAGTATATCTCTAAAATAGCAAGATTTAGATATGCAAGACGTTGCTCAAAAATAATGTAATATATAGTAATACAGAAGTAACTTTGGTAGTATTTGTAATCAAAAGCTCCTGATAAATTTACTTAGAATAGATGCGATCGCAGTCTTTTAGAGGTAGAAAAGGGCTACAACTTCTTCAGTTTTGGCACTAAAGATTTGCAATTAGACTCTTATATTGGAAGTAATAGTGTTTCAACGCTGATGAATTGGAGGAATTGTGACCACTGCGGTACATTGGCAGGAGCGGGTTGGTAATCAGAGAGATTGGGTCTGGCGGGGCTGGCAAACTCGTTACACTTTTATTCGACCTGCCCAAAATTACCATCAGACAACACCTTTAATCTTGCTACATGGCTTTGGTGCATCCATTGGGCATTGGCGACATAATTTAGAGGTTTTGGGTGAGCATCACACAGTTTATGCTTTAGATATGCTAGGTTTTGGCGCTTCTGAAAAAGCCCCAGTTAATTACAGCATAGAACTTTGGGTAGAGCAAGTTCACGACTTTTGGAAAACATTTATCCGTCAGCCTGCGGTCTTAATTGGTAATTCCAATGGCTCACTGATTTCCATGGCCACTGCCGCCGCCTATCCCGAAATGGTGCAAGGTATGGTGATGATGAGTTTACCCGATCCGTCATTAGAGCAAGAAGCGATCGCACCTGTACTACGGCCAGTTGTCAGAACCATTAAAAATATAGTTGCTTCTCCCTTGATCCTGAAGCCTGTATTTAACTTTGTGCGTCGGCCAGGTGTGCTACGCCGTTGGGCAAGTCTTGCTTATGCCAACCCAGAAGCAATCACCGATGAACTCATAGATATTTTAGCTGGGCCACCCCAAGATCGGGGTTCTGCCCGTGCTTTTAGTGCCTTGTTTAAAGCTGCGATCGGTATTAACTTTAGTCCTAGCGTCAAGACAGTATTACCGACTTTAAAAATTCCGATGCTCTTAATTTGGGGACAAAAAGACCGTTTTGTTCCTCCAGCTCTTGCTAGCCAATTTGCTCAATATAATGAGAAATTAGAATTGCTAAATCTAGAGGATGTGGGACATTGTCCCCACGATGAATGCCCAGAACAAGTAAACCAAGCTATTTTAGATTGGATTGAGAGATGGGCTGGCGATCGCATTAGTTAATTGCTACTCAGATATCCTCAAATTGGATTAAGACGTTCAACAACCACTACCTAACCAATTGTCGTTTGATTTGTGTCAACATCCGTAGCACCACTTACAGAACGGGCTACAGAAACCATTTTGTTGAGAATATCCTGGCTAGCAACTTTACCTTTTAATACTACAGTGCTGCCCGTCTGAGCTACCCAGAGGGTATCAACATCATCAAGTTGAGGATCTTGATCGAATGCCAATGCTACCCGCTTTGCCAATCCACTTTGGTCATATTCTCCATTTAATCCTAGGCGTTCTGGGGGGATTGATTGAGTAGCAGTAGGCGCATTAGTAGAAGTTTGTTGTACTTGTGGAGCCGGATTTACTTCTGCATTTTGAGGCTTTTCCATTCCAAATAGTCTTTTTAACCAACCCATAAATACTTTGCTCCTGTTGAATGTTTGTCAAATGTAAGTATAAATGCTTTAGACAAGTCTGGCATCTGCCAATGAAAAGATATGCACTTAGGAATATTCATACTTACGGCGTGATTTTTGCACAATTTCTTTTTCTGACTGCAATGAGTGTAGCTATTAAGTTTAAAATAGAAAATCGCACTTACAATTTAATGCGGCAGTACGTCTAGCACAGCCGTTAGCTAATGTCTGCGTGATCAAATCCTGCTCTAGCCTTTTTTGGCGAAGATGAAACATACTCTTTCAGTTCTCGTAGAAGATGAAGCGGGTGTTCTCTCCCGTATTTCTGGTTTATTTGCCCGTCGTGGTTTTAATATCGAAAGCCTCGCTGTTGGCCCAGCTGAGCAGGGAGGAGTTTCCCGCATTACGATGATTGTACCCGGTGACGATCGCGTAATCGAGCAATTAACCAAGCAGCTATACAAGTTGGTCAATGTTCTCAAAGTACAAGACATTACCGAAACTCCCTGCGTAGAACGGGAATTGATGCTCTTGAAGGTAAATGCTACTAGCAACAATCGCTCAGAAGTGATCGAATTGTCTCAAATTTTCCGGGCGCGTGTTGTAGATGTGGCGGAAGATTCTCTGACCTTGGAAGTTGTCGGAGATCCAGGTAAGATGGTGGCGATCGTCCAGGTGCTACAAAAATTTGGTTTAAGAGAAGTCGCCCGGACTGGTAAAATTGCTCTGACTCGTGAATCAGGTGTGAATACTGAATTACTTAAGTCTTTAGAAGCCAAAGTTTAGTAGAAAGAGTTTGGAAAAGGATAGCACTTTCAAGGTGTAATCTATTTTTCTTGGTGTCTTAGTGCCTTCGTGGTTTAAAAATTGACTTTGAACCACTAAAACACTAAGGCACTAAGGTGAAAAGCTTATTTTTAAGTCCTCAAACAAGAGCGGATTGCTAGTAATTGAGAACTGTGATCAAACTTTTGCCAAAGTGGCATGACTAAAGTGGCAAAAAATTGGTACAAGATAAATGGACAAATATCTAATACTGCTAACTACCAACACAAACGAATCTAACGTTAGCTAAAAGTACCGATTTTTAATTGTGTAAAAATAGAATTAATCAAAGTTTATAAAAACGAGTTCTTAACAGAAGAACTTTTTAACAAATGCAGTATGAAAAAGTATTAACACTGCGCCAAAATTTATCGTGGGCATTTATTGGCAATGCAGTCTATGCAGCTTGTCAGTGGGGAATGCTTGTGGTGTTGGCTAAACTTGGTAGTCCTGAAATGGTGGGGCAATTTGCCTTGGGTTTAGCGGTAGCAACACCCATAATCATGTTGACAAATTTGCAACTACGATCTGTTCAAGCAACAGATACTAGAAAACAGTACAGTTTTAGCGATTATCTGGGGCTGAGGTTAATATCGACAACGCTGGCACTTGTGGTTATTGCAGTTATTAGTTTATTAGGAGGATATGAGTGGGAAACAGCTTTAGTTATCTTCCTAGTTGGTTTAGCCAAAGCGTTGGAATCTATTAGTGATGTATTTTATGGGTTACAGCAAAACAAAGGCACGAATTGCATTGCTGTGTCACTGATAATTAAAGGTTTTCTATCGCTGCTACTTCTGAGCATTGGCGTATATCAATTTGGCAATATTTTATGGGGAGTAACGGGGTTAGTATTTGCTGGAACTGTGGTGCTGGTTGGTTACGACATTCGTAATGGTGTTTCGATACTTAAGCATTTGTCAAAACTGCAACCGCGTTGGCATCGGCCAATCCTACTTAAGTTGGTATGGCTCTGTTTGCCTTTAGGATTTGTGATGATGCTAGTTTCACTGAATCACAACATTCCCCGCTACTTTATTGAGCGATATTTAGGCGTCGAGCAACTTGGGATTTTTGCAGCCATAGCTTACCTGATGGTGATAGGAGGGATGTTAGTGAATCTTTTAGGAGAGTCAGCTAGTCCCCAGTTAGCTAAATATTATGCCGCAGGAAATGCGATCGCTTTTCGCACTCTCTTACTAAAGCTGGTAGGAATGGCTGCTTTGTTGGGTTTCACAGGTGTTTTGGTGGCTTTTGTTGATGGACGGCAGATTTTAACTGTTCTGTATCGACCTGAATATGGCGAGCAAGCAAATTTGTTTGTCTGGTTGATGGTTGCGGCGGGTATTAGCTATATATCGTCCTCGTTAGGCTATGGAATGGCAGCAGCTAAATACTTTTGCATCCAAATACTTTTATTTACTGTGGTGGCAATTATCTTACCCATCGCTTGTATCTGGTTGCTGCCTCAGATGAAATTGCTAGGAGCTGCGATCGCTTTAATTATTGCAGCTACAGTACAAGCTGTGATGAGTTTGGGCGTGATTTTTCATAGCTTACATAAGCTCGATCCCAAAAACCTGAATCAATTCACAAAACTCACTTAAAGTTAGAGAAGAGATATTACGCTATTTTTCGCAGTTTGAGTAGAAATGATCGTAAATATTGCGATTAATAGCATTTCTTTAAGAATCTCCTAAATATTCACCAAAATTCTTCTATTTCGTAAATAATATTGGCAATTATTTGAGTTGTTAAATTTATTCTTCCAAATGCTTCTTTGGGCAAGTATACAGGAATAACTTGCTGAGTTTTGGGTTGCTTGGTGGAGGAAATAGGTTCTCAAAAAATTTGTTAGCGGTTCAATTTCGTACTGAGACGAAACCGTAGGTTTATGCTGCTGCAATAGACTTCTTGCATAAGTCGAGGAAAGGTGAAAAAAATTATATTTTTCCTTTTCCATAAACGTGCAAAAGGCAATGAATGCAAGAGGTCTAATACTTAAACACATGGGATTTATGAATTGTCATACTTGCCTGTTTAGATAAAAGGAGCGTTTTATGCCTGTCACACCTACCTATCCTGGCGTTTATATTGAGGAAATTCCGAGTGGCGTTCGTACTATTACGGGGGTTTCGACTTCCATTACTGCTTTTATTGGATTTGCTCTGAAAGGCTCAACCAATGATCCTATCCGAATTCAAAGTTTTGGTGATTATGAGCGCCAGTTTGGTAAGTTGACACTTAATAGCACTATGGGCTATGCCGTTCAGCAGTTCTTCTTAAATGGAGGGACTGACGCCCTAATTGTACGCCTGTCTGCAAAAACCAGAGCAACCACTGAACTTAAGGCTGCTGATCAAAGCTTGATTTTGGAGGCAATAGAACCTGGCAGAGAAGGCGATCGCCTGACCGCAACCGTCAACTACACTGAGGTTACTGATGACACCAGCTTCAACCTAATTATCAAAAAAGGTGAAAAAACGGTTGAAGAATTAAAAGATGTTAAATTCGATCAAATTGCTGGGAAACTATCGAAATCGGTGCGAATACTCAGTAATACCCTTGCTCAGCGCCCCGATGCAATTGAAAATCAAGCTTTTACAGGTGGTACAGATGGAGGAGTTGAGGCTCAGGTTAGCTTACCCACGAGTGATGAAGCTGAGGCTCCGGCACTCCTCTTAAATGCTTCTAGCGAAGGAGCCTGGGGGAACGATCTGAAAGTTGTTGTTGACCATGATACGGCTGATGACTCCAGTACACCCGAAGCAAAAAAAACATTTAACGTAACAATTACATATATTGATGGTGAGCAAAGAACGAGTGAGAAACTCCGCAACCTCTCAATAGACAAAACTTCGCCTCGCTACGTCGTCGAAGTTTTCAAAACTCAATCCTTCTTTGCGCGTGTTGATGAAGATAATATTCCCGTGGTTCGTCCTCAGCCCAGCAACAATGAAGAAGGAAGTTCCTTCAATGGCGGACAGGATAGCAATGAACCGCCCACCAATGACAACCTCTACACCGGTAGCAAGTCTGAAAAGACAGGCATTTATGCCTTAGAAAAAGCAGACTTGTTCAATCTACTCTGCATTCCACCTGTTAATCGTGAAATCGACATTTCGCCAGGAACTTGGGCTACAGCACTTCAATATTGCTTTGAGCGTCGTGCCATGCTGATTGTCGATCCTCCGCTGGAGTGGATAAACAAAGATGCAGTCATCAGAAATCTGAACAACCCTCAAGACTCCCTGCTAGCAGCCTTGGGCAAGAATAAGAACTATGCAGCCCTCTTTTTTCCCAGAGTGAAATTAGCAGATCCATTGAAGGAAAATCGCCTAGAAACATTTGTACCTTGCGGGGTAATTGCCGGAACCTTTGCACGTACTGATGCCCAACGCGGTGTTTGGAAAGCACCTGCTGGAATCGACACCAGTTTATCAGGCGTGCGAGGACTCACAGTGAGTCTGACTGATGGTGAAAACGGTCAACTGAATCCTTTGGGAATCAACTGTCTGCGATTCTTCCCAGTGTATGGCAATGTGGTTTGGGGTTCACGCACGCTAGAAGGAGACGATCGCCTTGCATCGGAGTGGAAATACATCCCCGTGCGGCGGCTAGCGTTATTTCTAGAAGAAAGCCTTTACCGGGGCACTCAATGGGTAGTATTTGAACCCAACGATGAGCCGCTGTGGTCACAAATTCGCCTCAATCTTGGAGCGTTTATGAACAACCTTTTCCGCCAAGGCGCATTTCAAGGGAAAACGCCAAGAGAAGCCTATTTCGTTAAATGCGACAAAGAAACAACCACACAAAACGACATTGATCGCGGCATAGTCAACATCATCGTCGGCTTTGCGCCGCTGAAGCCTGCGGAGTTTGTGATTATCAAGTTCCAGCAAATTGCTGGTCAACTCATCACTTAAATCAGTGAACAGTGAACAGTAAACAGTAAACAGTTGGGGGATTTAAACTTGTCAGCTAGCGCCTCGCACTAGTCGGGTTTGGGTTATTAGTTTTCAGTTTATTATGTTTACCATTTCCTGTTTACTGTTTACCGTTTACTGTTAACTGTTAAAGGAGGATGCGATGGCTCAGTTTAGTGTCAATGCTCAACGATTTGACCCATATAAAAATTTCAAGTTTCGGGTGAAGTGGGAAGGTAAGTATGTGGCGGGTGTGAGTAAAGTGGGGGCGCTCAAGCGTTCAACGGAAGTGGTAACGCACCGGGAAGGTGGTGATCCCAGTAGTCCGCGCCACTCTCCCGGACAGAGTAAATATGAGCCGATCATGTTAGAACGGGGCGTAACCCACGATAGGGACTTTGAACAGTGGGCAAATAAGATTTGGAACTACGGTTCTGGGTTGGGAGCAGAGGTATCGCTCAAAGACTTTCGCAAAGATATCATTATCGAGTTGTATAACGAAGCGGGACAGTTGGCGATCGCCTACAAGGTATTTCGCTGCTGGGTATCAGAATTCACCGCTCTCCCGGAACTCGACGCTAACGCCAACGCTGTTGCTATTCAGAGTATTCAACTGCAAAACGAAGGCTGGGAGCGGGATTATGAAGTAACAGAACCTACCGAACCGAGTTTCTTGGAACCGTCGTAGAAAGAAGGAGGGGCAGGGGGTTAGAGGAGAATGATTTGTAACTGTAATGGGACTTACGCAAGAACTCTCTAAAACTCTTATTCCTTTGCGTCCTCTGCGTCCTCTGCGGTTCGTTTATTCAAATTCGTGAACGAATCTTTGATATTCGTGAACGAGTCTTTGATATTCGTGAACGAATCTTTGATATTCGTGAACGAGTCTTTGATATTCGTGAACGAGTCTTTGATATTCGTGAACGAGTCTTTGATATTCGTGAACGAGTCTTTGATATTCGCGGACGAGTCTTTGATATTCGTGAACGAGTCTTTGATATTCGCGGACGAGTCTTTGATATTCGCAAACCCTGCCCCCTGCCCCTCCGCTCCCCACCCCCCACCATGCGTCTCCTCTCTGCCGATCAGATTCTTCAAATTTGGGAAATTGGGCAAGCTCAGCATCCTTTAGATCGGGCGCTGACGTTGTTATCTTTTGCGTTACCTGAGCGATCGCTAGATGATTTAGCACAGTTCAGCATTGGGCAACGGGACGCGCTCTTATTAACGCTGCGAGAGATGACGTTTGGCTCAGTGATGGATGGATTTGCAGTATGTCCGCAATGTGGTGAGCAGCTAGAATTTACGCTGAAAGTGCCGGAACTGCGAATTGTTGAGCCAATGCTGACAATTAAGCCAGAGTACGCATTTTCCATAGAGGACTATACACTACAGTTTCGCTTGCCCAATAGTCGAGATTTAGCGGCAGTAGTACGCTGTCCCGATTTAATCACAGCTCATCATCTGTTGGCGCAGCGTTGTATCCAGCAGGTTAGCCTTGGTGGCGAAATAGTGAAGACTGATACGCTGCCCGATGCAGTATTAAACCAGTTGGGACAATATATGGCAGATTGTGACCCCCAAGCGGAATTACTGCTGAATCTTACCTGTCCTGCTTGTAATCACCGCTGGCAGGTATTGTTTGATATCGTCTCGTTTCTCTGGACAGAACTCAGCGTTCAAGCGAAGCGTTTACTGCGAGAAGTCCATACTTTGGCACGCTGCTACGGCTGGCGTGAATCCGATATTTTATCCATGAGTCCGGTGCGGCGACAATTCTATCTTGTGGTGAGCGCATGACAGACTTCCTAACACGACTAGCAGCACGTACGTTAGAGCTAATGCCGATGGTACAGCCCCAAATTGCGCCGATATATGCGGTGGGGAATGGGGAATGGGGAATGGGAAATGGGAAATGGGAAATGGGAAATGGGGAATGGGGAATGGGGAATGGGGAATGGGGAATGGGGAATGGGGAATGGGGAATGGGAAAGAGTGATGAAATAGAAGATTCAGGGCAATCTGCTGCTTTAGGGAGGATAGAACAAAGACAGAATCCGGTGTTGGCGATCGCCCGGCTCCCTCGCGTCACAACCCAACCCACATCCGATATTATCGCTGAATCGCGTTCGTTGGAGGTTTCTCAGGACATGTCTTCAGCTGTTGTGCAGAAAAAACCATCCGCCCCAGGGTTGACAGAGGAGGTAAGGCGATCGTTGCATCCTCCAGAAGTTTCTGCACCTGCACCCTTTACCCTAGAACAAAACGCTATTTCTCCATCATCCGTCTATCCGGCAGTGGCACTTCCAGTGCGATCGCCTGAACCACCTTCGTTAGGACAATCTATCGTCCCTGCTGCATCTGCAAAGACTTCACAACCTCAAGCTCCGGTACTCTCACCACCACCTTCCTTGGGACAATCTATCGTCCCTGATGCATCTGTAAAGACTTCACAGCCTCAAGTCCCGGTACTCTCACCGCCACCATCATCTGAATATCTAGTAACACCTGAAATGAATCGGTTGGTGCAGTTGAGACAGGCGCGGGTAACTAATGGAGAGGCAAACAAAGCGATCGCTCAGCCTACTGAATCGCCAGTTGCTCAGCCGAATTTTCTTTTGCAAAATAGTACTGCTTTAGTTCAGCCAGTGCAATCCGCAGGCTTGAAGCCGCTACAAGAGGCTGTGGGATCTCAATCAAGTGATAGACGTATCGATGCAGCACCATCTGTACCCACTATTCACATCAGTATCGGGCGGATTGAAGTGCGGGCAGTGTCACCGCCTACACCGACTCGTCCTCGCTCTGCTCCTGTTGCACCCCGCCTATCACTGGAAGACTATCTGAAATCCAGAGGAGGTAACGGATGAGTAATGCCCTCGCCATTGGTGCGGTAACTGCTGTAATTAAGAACCTGCTGGAAAACGGGCTGGTAAAACAGGGTATTGCTGCCAGTCTCGGAGACGCGCCCACTGTGACAGTAGTGTTGCCCAATTTAGACGGCACAAACGGCACGACGCCAGCTAAAGATCGGCTGAATCTGTTTCTGTATCAGACGACGTTCAATTCTGGCTGGCGCAACCTGGGTTTACCCACTCGTAACAGCAGTGGGGAACGGGTGGCGAACCCTCCTCTAGCTCTTGATTTGCACTACTTATTAACTGCTTATAGCCAAGAGGCGTTTCATGCCGAGATTATGCTTGGTTATGCGATGCAGTTATTCCACGAAACACCTGTTTTAACAAGGGATGTCATCCGCACCGCATTGCAAAGTCTTGCCTCTAGTGAGAAACCAGCACTCAAGTCACTATCTGTGGTGGATTTAGCAGAGCAGGTGGAGCAAATCAAGATATCACCACAGCCGATGAGTACGGAGGAAATGTCAAAGCTGTGGTCAGCAATTCAGACACAGTATCGTCCGACAGCGGCTTATCATGTGTCGGTGGTGTTGATTGAGTCCCAGCGATCGCTTAAATCTGCCCTCCCTGTGCGAGAACGACGCCTACACGTACTACCGTTACGCCAGTTAGTAATCACACAAGTGCAACCGCAAATTGTCGCACCAGGCAATCTGCTAACGTTGCAGGGGCAAAACCTGATGGCTGAACGTGTACAGGTTAAGTTTGGCAGCGTTACAGTAGAGCCAATGAAGGTAGGCGATCGCGAAATTCAGGTAAATGTCCCTACTGGTTTACAAGCAGGCATCAGTACAGTACAAATCGTACATCTACTAGATTTGGGCGCACCATCAGGGTTACATCGTGGCTTTGAGTCCAACATTCTGCCTTTCGTTTTGCGTCCCCGAATTCTGCGCTTAGAGGCTCCAACAGGCATTATTGCAGGCAGGGCAGATATTCAGGTAACAGTGGAGCCGATCATTGGTAAGGGGCAACGGGTGACGCTATTGCTGAACGAACAAAACAGCGACACTGCCACAGCTTATACTGCCACTATTGATAAATCTACTGAGGATACCAACGTCATCACAATTCCAGTAGCGGGGTTGAAAGCGGGACGTTACCTAGTAAGAATCCAGGTCGATGGCGCAGAAAGCTTACCAGAAGTAGATGAAAACCTGTATTCTGGAGAACCGACAGTAGCGATCGCTTGCGCCCAAAATTGCCTGCGCGTGACTCAAGACGACATCCAGCTGACAACCACACTGGATGGAAATCTCCTCATAGTCGAAGGAATTGTGACTGTTAAAGACCAGACAAGCGCTTTATTACCAGATGTGAAAGTTGCGATCACCTGGACGCTACCTGATGGCTCCACCCGCATCGATACTGGCAACACTGCCGCAGATGGTACTACCACTTTCCGCATTATTGGCATCCCAGGTACTTACATCCTAACTGTCACGAACCTCACAAAACCTGGTTTCTGTTTTGACCCACCCGAAGACACCACCCAGATTCCCCCCCGGCGAACGCTGCCATTTAATAGCGCCACACAGTCATCATGACCAGCACCGTCCCCTTCACCTGGCAAGAAGCCAACGAACAATATCTGGCGATCGCGATCGCCAGAGTGCGGACGGCGTTGCAGCAATACATCGCCAGTGCCCAAGGACAACCTACACCAGAAGCACCTCCAACCATACAGCAATATCCATTAACCCCGCCCCCAGCCCTCCAAACCCTCTGTACTGCTTTTGGTCTGACTTCCTTTGAGCGTGATTTGCTAGTGTTGTGTGCGGGGGTAGAACTTAGCGGTTCTCTCGCCCAACTGTGTGCAACCGCCCAAGGCAGCTTGCAACTGGCGTATCTGACCTTTAGCCTAGGGCTAGCAGCCCTCCCCGATGCTCACTGGAGTGCCCTAGCTCCCACTAGTCCCCTCCGCCACTGGCGGTTGATTGAGGTTGGTAATGGTGAAAGCCTTACTCAAAGCCGCCTCCGCATTGATGAGCGGGTGCTACACTACCTCAACGGCATATCATACTTGGACGATCGCTTGCGCGGATTAGTAGAACCAGCAAAGAATACTGCTCCTCTGCCACCCTCTCACCAACAACTCGTCGAACGCCTTGTAGTTAGGCTGACAAGAAATACCAGCTCTCAGCTCATTCAACTGTGCGGTGGTGAGCCGGAAGCTAAAGAAGCGATCGCCATTACCGCCTGTGCTGCTTTGGGGCTAAACCTGCATACCCTGCGAGTTACCGACCTTCCCACCACCGCCGCTGAACGAGATGCTTTAGCACGGCTTTGGGAGCGGGAAGCAGTTTTGAGCCGCAGCGCCTTACTAGTGGATTGCGAAGTCGGAGAAAATCGAGATAAATTGCTGCCATTCCTCGAAACCGTCCAAAGCATAGTATTAGTTGCCACCCGCGACCCCCTACATCTGCGTCGCCCCGCCCTACGTCTAGATATCAACAGACCCACCTCTGCCGAACAGCGTCAACTCTGGCAAAATGCTCTAGGAGGAATAGCAGACCAAGACCTTGACCCCCTGATTGCTCAGTTCCACCTCAGTGCTGCTGCCATTCAGACGATTTGTTCAGAAGACTCATTATCTGCTACAGACCTCTGGGATACCTGCCGTATCCATGCACGCACCCGTTTAGATGACATGGCCCAGCGTATTCAACCTGTTGCTACCTGGGATGATTTGATTCTGCCAGAACCTCAGTGTCGAACCCTCCGGGAAATTGTCGCCCAAGTGCAACAGCGGATAACGGTTTATGAAACCTGGGGGGTTGCGGCTGGGAGTGCGAACGGTTTGGGGGTAAGCGCTTTGTTTGCTGGGGCTAGCGGCACAGGCAAAACCTTGGCAGCAGAAGTACTAGCACAAGAGTTACGTCTGGATCTGTACCGAATTGATCTCAGCCAGGTAGTGAGTAAATACATTGGGGAAACAGAAAAGAACCTGCGGCGGGTATTTGATGCAGCAGAAGCAGGCGGTGCAATCTTATTGTTTGATGAGGCGGATGCATTATTTGGTAAACGTAGCGAAGTCAAAGATAGTCACGATCGCTATGCCAATATTGAAGTCAGCTATTTGCTGCAACGAATGGAAGCTTATCGCGGACTGGCGATTTTGACAACGAATTTGAGAGGTGCGATCGATTCTGCATTCCTGCGGCGGATTCGCTTTGTGGTGCAGTTTCCATTTCCCGATGTGGCACAGCGCCTAGATATCTGGCGGCGGATGTTCCCACCTAAACTGCCGACCAAAGGGCTAGATCTAAATCGGTTAGCGCAATTAAATGTCCCAGGCGGCAATATTCGGACTATCGCCCTCAACGCTGCCTTCCTCGCCGCCGATGCTAAAGAACCTGTGCAGATGAAACACCTACTACGGGCAACCCAAAGCGAATATCTGAAACTAGAGAAAACCCTGACGGATGCGGAGGTAAGCGGATGGATTTGACACCTGGTAATTTGGAATTACATATAGAAGAACTCATCCTGCATGGTTTTCCGGCAAGCGATCGCCACCGCATTGGAGCCGCCGTACAACAGGAACTTACCCGATTGTTCACACAGGGTATCCCACCATCCTTGAGCCAAGGAGGAGCGATCGCTCAACTCAATGGCAGTATATTTGAGATCACACCTGGCACGCAGCCGGAAATTATCGGTGTGCAGATTGCTCAGTCTATTTACGGGGGGTTAAGTCAATGACTATAAAAACATCAGCGGTGAATACAGTAGCCAAACCCTCCCTCAACAGCGACAAATCTGGACTGCTGCAACGCAAGTGTGACTGTGGTAATTCGGCTAGCTTGACGGGTGAATGTGCGGAATGCCAGAAGGAAAAACTCACCTTACAGCGACGGGCTAACACTCAAGATCATGTTTCTGAAGTGCCGCCAATTGTGCATGAAGTATTGAACTCTCCCGGTCAACCCCTCGATTCGGCAACTCGCACTTTCATGGAATCTCGCTTCAATCACGGCGTGAATCAACAGATACATAGTCTGCAAGCCCCTATTGCCAAGAATATCAGTCTAGGTTCACCGGGCGATCGCTATGAGCAACAAGCAGATCGAGTTGCCGACCAAGTGATGCGATCGCCTGCTTTGACTAGCTCACCTACCTCCCAGGCTCAACTAGACTTTAATTTGGTTCGCATCCACACCGATGCTAAGGCTGCAAAATCGGCTCAGGCAATCAGCGCCCGTGCTTACACCTTCAACCAACACGTCGTATTTGGCTCAGGACAATATGCCCCTGACACGACTGAAGGCAAAAAACTCTTGGCCCATGAGTTGACGCACGTTGTGCAACAACAGGCACAACCCGCGATGAAGTTGCAACGGAAGTTGAATATTAGTCCAACACAAAACGTCACTGATACACCAACAATAGATAGCCAGGTTACAGATACCGCAATCGAACCAGACCAACCTTCTAACCCAACTGCGACAACGCTACTCACTCCGAAAACCGTATCACCTTCAGATACTCCTAGTGTGCCTGAGCCAATCGCCTCAGAAATCTCTCCTGCACCAGAAGCCCTAACAGTGCCCTCTGCTCCGACAAACGACAATGTGGCTACTAGCAGTTCTGAAGGATTATTACAGTCTTTGGCAACGACTCCAGCCAGTTCTTTTATACCAGCGATCGCAGTTGTCAAACAGGCAACAGGGCAAGTACAAGCACAAGAAAAAGCAGCATTAACAGCGAACTTTCCGACAGTTGAACAGCCTACTGGTTTACCCAGTATTCCTGATGCTACAAAAGTTGCACCAACTGTGTTGCAAGGCGGCATCGCTCCAGAATTGCCCAGTGCGGGGGGAGGTGAAGCCACGGCAGAAGTGCCCATTACCGCAGCTAGTGGCCCCCTTCCTGCCAGCCAGGTATCTACCGCTGTGGTCGAACCCACGGCGGAGGACGAAGGTAGTTGGTGGGACTGGCTGTCTAACCGAGTCGGCAATTTTATCACCACCATCCCTACCACTGACCCTAACCTCTCGACTTCTGCTGGTTCCCGTCCGTACGTAGACCTGAGTGGCAATGCCGATCCGGCTCAGAATACCCAGTATCAACAGACTTCCCAGCAGACCATAGCCCAGCATCAAGGTGAGGCTGATGCTGCGATCGCTGCTGATTTTGGCGAAAATAACATTTACCCCACCTTACAGCCTCAAACTCTGCATCCAAGCTATGAGCCTACGACAGCAGTAGCAAAGGAAGGCGTCAATATGGCAGCACCAATCTTGCCAGATGTCCAGCGTCCTATCTTTGACCAAAGTTATACTCCTTGGACAACAGCAGCAGCCAAGCAGCAACAGCAGCAATACTTGCAGGATCAGACAGAATTTCAGCGTCAGTCTCAAGAAACACAGGTACAAGGACAGCAGCAAATTGCTACCGCCACAGAAGCGACACGGATGCAGCAAGAACAGATGCAGCAACAAGCTCGGAGCGATGTGGATGCACAACGGCAACACTGGCAGGAAGAAAACGACAAAATTCAGCAGCAATATGCTACAGAGTCCGACGCCAAACGCGGGGAAATCGATCAACAAATTCAGGACAAGGTGCAGACAACTGAAGCGGAAGCTGATCAGAAGTTAATTGATGCAGAAGTCAAAGCAGAGGAGGAACGGAGTAAAACGGAGCAAAAGGCAGTAAGTAAGAAGCAAGAGTTAGAAAACAAGCCTCAAAGTTTCTGGCAAAACCTCAAAGGCTCAATTTCTTCAGTGTTTGACAGCATCAAACAAGCAGTTAATAGTCTGTTTGAGGAACTGCGGCGCTTGGTAAAGAATATCCTGGATGCCGCCCGTACCGCTGCTAAGAATCTAATTGAAGCTGGGCGCAAGCTGATTGTCGGTTTAATCCAAGACTTTGGTAACTTTGTCAAACAGCTGGTAAGTGTGGCGCTTGCCGCTTTCCCGGAACTGGCTGAGAAAGCGCGACAGTGGATCGATAACAAGGTGAATCAGGCAATTAATGCTGTTAACCAGGCAGCGGATGCCTTAAAACAAGGTGTTGATATCATCTTGGATGGGATGGCTCGCATCATTGACACTGCGCTGTCGGCGCTTCAGCTTGCTTTTAATACAGCACTGGATATCCTGGAAGCCATTGCGATCGCCCCGCTGCAAGTCTTGGAAGTTCTAGCTCAGCTAGCAGAAATCCTCAAAGAGTTTCTACCGCTACCGGAAGGATTGGAAAAACTACGTAATTACTATCAGGGACTACTAGATCGGGCAAAAGCAATACTGGGAGAAACTTTTTCTGAGACTGGAACTCAACCTAGTCCTGCACTTCCAGAGGCGATCGCTACTCCCACTGCATCCATCAGCAACATCGCTCCGTCGGTGATGGCAAGCTCAGCAACCACCTTGCCTACTAGCAGCAGCACACCCAATATCATTCAGCGCCAGCCTAGTTCTCAAGCACCTGCGGGTAAAGTGCCACTCGGTTCTCCAGGTGGTTTGAACTCACCAACTACTGAGCCAGCTGGCGGTTGCGGACTATGCTACGGTATACCCGCTGCGGTAGGTACAGCCGCTCACACTTTGATTCAGCAAGAATTTGAAGTTCTCAATCCCCTTGGGCTGATAGAATTTCCCTTCTCTAGTCCTACAGATGAAAACGGCAGGTTAGATCTAGCGATCGCAACTCCAACTGGCTTGAAAATCGGCGAAATTAAGCCTGCCAATCCTGCGGGATATGCACAGGGAGCCACCGATATGCTGTTCTATACTGCTGCCCTCAAGGCAGTTTACCCCAACTCCACCATCAGTCCCCTGACTAGCCTAATTCCACCTTTGATTTTCCCAACCCTTTCACCTAGTTGTCCGGTGCAAACTTTGTACGTTGCACCGCCGATTGCTGGAGTTTACGGCTATTTCTGTAAACCTAGTTATAGTGAGTTGCTGGCAAGGGGATGCAAGTGTACTGGCAAGCCAAAGAAAGAGAAAGAAAAGGAAAAAGTGAAGGAAAAGGAAAAAGTGAAAGAAGAGGTAAAAATCAGGCAAAGAATTCCTGACTGGGTATTAATCCTCGCAATGATTGCCCTCTTGATTGCCGGGATCATCCTACTCCTCATACCCTCTCCCGATCCCGTCACCAAGGGAGGTGGCGCAGGTGCTCTTGTTGGGGCAGGAGCCATATTACTGTTGTTGCTCAACAAGTCCCGTTCCGAGTCCGAACCGATCGCCTAAAACAGTCGATTCTAGTTTCAGCATTCTGAGGATTTAAGAAATGCGATCGCACACCTCAACTAAATCACCACCGAAATCCTCTTTTACCACAGCGCGATCGCCTCTACTCCAACGAAAGTGCGATTGTGGTAATTCAGCTGGGTTAACAGGGAAGTGTAGCGCCTGCCAGCAGAAATCACTAACCTTGCAAAGACGCTCTAAAAATCAAACAGAACCCGCTGAAATTCCGCCAATTGTGCATGAAGTGTTGGATTCGCCCGGTCAATCTCTTGATCATCAAACCCTCAACTTCATGGGATCTCACTTTGAACATGACTTTAGCCGGGTAAGCGTGCATACCGATTCAAAAGCAGCAGAATCAGCACAGGCAGTCAATGCTTTAGCTTACACCGTGGGACAAAATGTTGTGTTTGGAGCAGGGCAATTTGCACCAAGAACAACCACAGGGAAGAGGATACTGGCACACGAATTAACACACGTAGTTCAGCAGAGCCATCAAGGATTAACTTCATCACTACAACGTCAATCATCTACTGGAACACAGAGTGATGCACTTGAAGTAGAAGCAGACAAGATTGCCCAAAATGTAGTTAAAAGCCCGACAAAAAAAGCTAGTTCACCTCAGAAGAAAAAAACCAAGAAAGCTGTCAGTTCTCTTTTGACTTTTGCTCAGGTAGAGAAATATATTCTCAGCAATAACAATTCCAGCCTCAGTAAAGAATTCCTGCTCTGTTTGATTTGGAAAGAAAGTGGGTTTGATCCAAAAACCAAAAATTCTTCGAGCAGTGCGACTGGACTAATGCAAATGACCAAAGGAGCAGTCACAGAGGTCAATAAAAACACACCAAAGGGTGTACATTTTAACCATAGTGAAATGACCGATCCTGCAAAAAATATTGCCTGCGGGACTTATTATCTAACTATACGAATTAAGTGGGCAAAGGGAAATGTCAAGAAAGGTGTAGAGGGTTTTGGTACTGGAGCCGGATATGCTGACAAAATCTTGGATTGTGAAACTTGCTTGCAAAAACACCCACCTGAACCCAATGATTGCTTGTTTACTATTCACAAATAGCGTGGAATCATTTATCTTTTTGAACAAACTTTGAGGAAATATACTAATGCTATCAATTTTGGAAACACTGATTTTTTTATTTGGGACTGCATTTATCTTAGGTTTTCTTACCTATGGGCTAATTGATAACACCAATCCGCCCAAAAAAGATGATAAAAGTCCCGCGCCAATTCCTCCGGTAGTAGATTCTCCTACTGCTGAAAAAGCTGAACCAGTTTCTTCATAGCTTCAGGGTCTTTGGTGTAGAAACTTACGAATTCTTCTTTTGAGTGAGCAATTCTGGATCTGGTTCTGGCAATAGTTGAGTAAGTTTTAAGTCCCAACCAAAGGCTTGTTTCAGTGTGCGATCAACCCAGATGGTGACAAGCTGAAAAGGTAGTAATAAGACAGCAACAAATTTTTTCAAAATTGTCGTCGGCGTGGGATGATCTGCTTCTAACCAGATGCGAAATCCCCGCCCGGTATGGAATCCCAACAGCCAGACGAATAGAAAACCGCCCACAATAGAGAGCAGCAACAGCAGCAGTAAGCGGGCAAGTTGAGTAAAAATCTGCCAAGTTTTCCAGACAGCTTCTTTGTATATCTTGCTAGTGTCGCGGCTGGTGACAGTTTGCCATAGTTCATTAGTCTGACAAGAGAGCGTTGTCCACCAGCGTTGCCAAGCATCTTGCAGAGGTTGAAGAGTTGGAGGCTGAGAAGTCTGGGTTTGAAGAGAAGTCATATAGGTGATTATTTCAAGGGTAAGCAGTAAGCAGTAAACAGTCAACAGTTAACAGTTAACAGGTGGGGGATTTAAATCCGCTGGATGGCGTCTGTTACTAATTGGCTTTGGGTTATTAGTTTTTAGTTGGAAGCGATCGCCCTTTTAGTAGTTTTCGTTAAACCAAGTTATCTTGACTAATAACTGTTTACCATTTACTGATAACTGTTAAAGCTCAATTGACTGAAGGGTATAACTTTTGTAAAACAATTATTGGGCGATCGCTAAAATCATCATGATTTTTAACAATTCTTTGGCTAAAAGTGAATAATCGTTACGTATTTAGAGGAAGAGTTACAAATCTGGTAAAAACTGGCGGAAAACAGTATCCTTTTCACAGAAAACTCTAATTATCCAGCATAACAACTATAGTAATACTAATTAATTTTTGAGAAAAATAAATCAAATCAAAAATTTCAACGGAGCAAAATCAGGCTTTTTCTTTCCTAAAGTCTCCCAAGTTCATTAGACCTCTTGCAAAAGTCAGAAAGCTATTAATGTCATTCTGACCAGAACGTAGTGGAGGGAAGAATCTCCGAGATGTTTCGCTCCGCTCAACATGACAATTCATGACAATTTAAGCATTTATGCAAGAGGTCTATTGTTTAGCACTCTTTGAGTGAAGTTTATCCATTCAGAATTTAGAAATCTAAATTAGCTTTTATGATTGCTTTTACTCTTTCTCCACGTCTGGTTAAAGGAGCCATTGTGGCAATTGAACCAACTACCAATCGAGTGGATCGAACGATTGTTTTTCAGTACAATCCAGAAACGCTTTCTCGGACTTTGCAGGTTCAGGCAATTGAAGAAAGTGGTGCTCGCTCAGAAGTATTTCGGCTCAAGGGAGCACCAACTGAAACTATTCGATTAGAAATTGAAATTGATGCTACTGACCGTCTGGCTAATGGAGAAAACACGGCAGTCAATTTAGGTATTTATCCTCAATTGGCGGCATTAGAAACGTTAATTTATCCTGACGTTGAGCGGGTGTCTAAAAATATGGAAAATGCTGCTAAAGGAGTGTTAGAAATCATTCCGACGGAAGCTCCGATGACATTACTAGTGTGGGGAAAAAAACGAGTGCTACCCGTACGATTGACCGATTTTAGTGTCAACGAAGAAGCATACGATGTAAATCTCAATCCGATTCGCGCTAACGTTTCCCTCAGTTTACGTGTCCTCAACTATGACGATCTTCCTTGGGGACAACGCGGTTCTAAACTATTTCTAACCCATCATCGTGAAAAACAAAACCTAGCTAAGCAAGGGCAAATATCGCTTGCTGAAGCTACTAAAGTCGTTCAAGTCAACATCCCAAATCTGTAATTTACTGTCCCCATGTTCGACCCCAACAGCCGCTATTACCGCTTGGAAACTGCTGAGTACACCACCGCCGACGATCGCAAAATTGCTTATAAGCGGCGGCGCTTTTTGCCACAGGGCGAAATGCTACCTCTACAGTTAGAAGTCACGGCAACACGGGACGATCGCCTGGATTTAATCACGGCGCAAACACTGGGAGAAGGGGAGCAGTTCTGGCAGGTTTGCGACGCCAACAACGCTATGCAGCCAGAAGATTTACTAGCAGAGTCGGTGCAAGTGTTGCGAATTCCGGTTCCCCAACCACTTTCTCAGATGTAAGGACGCGACTAATGCCCGGAATTACCTTAACGCTACGAATTGGGAAAAAAACACCTCAACTGGCTCCGATGCTGTTGACAGAGGCTTTGCAGAGTGTGGAAGTCAGCCATCAGGATGCTGGTAGGTCAGGGTTCCAGATAGTTTTTCAAGTCGGGCGATCGGGGTCACGCGATTTGCAGGATGATCGGTTGCTGCAAAGTCCGCTACTAGAACCATTTAACCGAGTCATCCTGGTCATTACACTGAATGCTAAAGCACAGGTATTAATGGATGGCATCGTTACACACCAAGAGTTTTCGCCCAGTATGGAGCCAGGACGCTCTACACTCACGGTGACAGGGGAAGATGTGAGCGTGATGATGGCTAAGTCAAAGCTGAAGATTCAACATCCGCAACAGAGTGAATCGGCGATCGCTCGCAAAATTATCAGCAACTACTCAGAGTACAGACTCATCCCCGATATCCAGAAACCCCCAGCCGAAGCCGCACCCTCCCGAAATGAGCGTATACCAGCCCAATCTGGCAGTGATTTGGAATACCTGGAGTTACTGGCAGATCGATTTGGGTACGTATTTTACGTAACACCAGGGCCAGGAGTCGGACAGAATACTGCCTACTGGGGGCCGCCCCCACGTGGTACAAATCCTCAAAAAGCAATCACAGTCAACATGGGAGCCTTTAGCAATGCCGACTCAATTAACTTTCAGTTTGATGCTCAATCAGCAACCCAGATGCAAGGCAGCATTCAAGAACGCCAGAGAAACCAGATCCGGCGGTTGCAAGTGATGAAAAGCGATCGCTCCCCGCTAGCGCGACAATCTGCCCTCCAGCTCCAGCGAACACAAGGTGTTCCACATGTCAAGACATTTGAAGAAACCGGACACGACCTAGCCAGAGCGCAAGCACGTACCCAAGCAATAGTCAACCAATCAACCGACAATGTTCTTACCGTCAGCGGTGAACTGGATACTCTGCGCTACGGCGAACTCTTAAAGTTGCGAGAACTGGTGAATCTGCGCGGCGTCGGCAACACCTATGACGGTACTTACTACGTCAAAAGCGTCACCCATCGCCTCCGCCAAGGGGAATACAAACAAAGTTTCAGCATCACCCGCGAAGGGCGAGGCAGCACGATTTCGGCTGTGAGGAGATAAATCTATGCCGCAATTTTTTGGTAAGTACCGAGGAAAAGTTGCCGCCAACAAAGACCCGCTCCATCTGGGTCGGATTCAGGTTCAGGTGGCAGCAGTATATGGAGAAGGTCGAGTTAGTTGGGCAATGCCCAGCAGCCCTTATGCTGGGAAAGATATTGGCTTTTTTGCCATTCCCCCAATTAACACAAACGTCTGGGTGGAATTCGAGAAAGGCGATCCTGATTATCCCATCTGGAGCGGCTGTTTCTGGAACGAAGGGGAACTACCGCAAAATGCCAGAGTAGACGATCCCGTTAAGGTACAGGTGTTTAGGGCTGAGGGTATCACACTAACCTGGAGCAATTTGGGAGAAAACAAAGGCGTCACCTTAGAGGTAGACAGTCCTGTAGTAGAACGCAAACTCAAATTAGTCTTCAACGCCGACGGCATTGAACTGAATAACAAAGATGAAACCACCATTAAACTTAAGGCTGATGTGATTGAGTTAAAAAACCGCAATAACTCCACTATCAGCATTCAGGCGGATAACATCAAACTCCAAGAAACTGCAATTGAAGTCAAACTTACCGCTAATAGCATCGACCTCACCTGCGCCCCCGCCACAATCAAACTCAGCACTTCCTCTGGAATTGAGTTGAGCAACTTACCAGCCACCGCCAAATTCAGTTCTTCTGGTATGGAGATGAATGTTACTCCCGCCAGTTTAAAAATTTCACCAGCAGCAATTGAACTTAGCAACACTGCTGCCAATATCAAAATTTCTCCCATCTCGGTCAATGTCAACAATGGCGCTTTGGAGGTAATTTAATGCCTGGCTTTCTATTAAATGTGGGTAGTACCGTTATTTGCGCGCATGGGGGACAAGCAAAACCCACCGTCCCCAATCCTCGCGTCCGGGTGATGGGGATGCCAGTAGTGACTCAGGGGCCGCCCTATGTAATTGCAGGCTGCGCCAATCCACCGCCTCCACTCAATGTCGGCCCCTGCGTGGTTGGGAACTGGATTCTGGCGGCATTACGGGTAAAAGTCATGGGATTGCCAGTACTACTTCAAGATAGTCAGGCAATCTGCGTACCAACGGGAACCCCATTGACTGCCATACTTGCTCAACCGCGTGTTAGGGGGATGTAGTTCGTAATTCGTAATACTCGCCTCCGGCGAGAAGCAAGCTACGTAATTCGCAATTTTTAATTGGTAAGGGTGCGATGCGAAAAAGTGGAAGCATATTGAGGGGAGCAGGGTTTGCGAGTATCAAAGACTCGTCCGCGAATATCAAAGACTCGTCCACGAATATCAAAGACTCGTCCGCGAATATCAAAGACTCGTCCGCGAATATCAAAGACTCGTCCGCGAATATCAAAGACTCGTCCGCAAATATCAAAGACTCGTCCACGAATATCAAAGACTCGTCCGCGAATATCAAAGACTCGTCCGCGAATATCAAAGACTCGTCCGCGAATATCAAAGACTCGTCCACGAATATCAAAGACTCTCCCTGCCTCCCCTGCGGTGGTAAGATCCCCGACTTCTTTAAGAAGTCGGGGATCTAATAGCCCAGAGAATACATCCTTGGACAATTTGGTAGAACTATGGAGATTGGCTATCCATTTCAAATTGATGGGCGGGGACGAGTGGCGGATGCAACCCCAGAGCAGCACATTCGCCAAATGATTGAGCAGGTGTTGTTTACATTGCCGGGGGAGCGAGTCAACCGTCCAGACTTTGGCAGCGGTGTACAACAACTTATTTTTGCACCCAACAGCGAAGAACTGGCAGCGGCGACGGAGTTTTTAGTAAAAGGGTCGCTGGAACAGTGGTTAGGGGAGGTGATTGAGGTAGAGGCGGTGGCGGTGCAGAATGAAGACGCCAGTTTACAGATTACAGTTCAGTACCGGGTGCGGCGAACCCAAGAGCGTCAGGTTGTGGAGTTTTCTCGCAATGGTTAGTACACAATATCGATGTAAAAATGAACGACGCCGAAACGAGGTTCGTAAACGCAAGGATGCAGACGGGCTGCCGATTCTGAATGGCATTGATTATTTAGAAGTCGCTACAGATCAAAAAACGCTGTTTGTTCATTTCATCCACATTCTAGAGCAAAATACTTTAACTATCGAAAACATTCAGGTAAGAAGGCTTGAGGGAACAACGCCGATTGAGGTTCCCATTGAATCGGTGAGTGCTTCAAGTCGGCTGTTAACGATTGGGGTGATAGCACCTAAAGACGTGTTTACGTACACAATGCGATTGGTGGAAGCATTCGGCAATGAAAAACCGCCTACCGGATTTGACTCGCAACTGGCACAGGTAGAATTTTTATTTCAGGTGGCAGATTTGAGCGAGTTTGACTGTAAGACACCTACTGAACCAACTGCGAAACCACTGCTACCCCCAGTGATTGACTATCTGGCAAAAGATTATGCTAGTTTTCGCCAATTGATGCTGGATCGGTTGGCGGTGACAATGCCACAGTGGCAAGAGCGCAGTCCCGCTGACCTAGGGATTATGTTGGTGGAGTTGGTAGCTTATAAAGCAGATTATCTCAGTTATTTCCAGGATGCGGTGGCAACGGAATCATATCTGGGAACTGCTCGTAAACGCGTGTCGGTGCGTCGCCATGCCCGTCTACTCAATTACCCCATGCATGATGGCTGCAACGCCCGCACCTGGGTAACACTGCGGGTGAATCAAACCGTGACGTTGCCCGATCGCAATATTGCAAAAATACGCTTTTTAACAAATGTGCCTGGTCTTCCCAGCATCCTATCTGCAAAAGAATTTGATATTGCCATTAACCGGGGAGCGCAGGTATTTGAGGCGATGGAGGATACCAAGCTTGATCCTGCCTGCAATGAAATATATTTTTATACTTGGAGTGATCTGACTTGTGTGCTGCCTACGGGGGCGCTCGCTGCCACACTGAAGGATGAAACAGGGAAACTGGCGCAACTATTACAACCGGGTACTGTGCTGATCATTGAGGAAGTCAAAGGAGCGCAGAGTGGTGAACCAGCAGATGCCGATTTGACTCATCGTCATGCAGTGCGATTGACAAAGGTAATGTTAGATCGTGACCCATTGGAAGATGTGAGCCTAGTAGAGATTGAGTGGTCGCAAGAAGATGCATTACCGTTTCCCGTTACCATTTCCCAAATGGTGGGCGATCGCCCCATCTCCGATATCAGCATCGTCCGGGGTAACGTTATTCTGGTCGATCACGGCTATACGGTGGATGGCTCAGAACGGATGCTTGACTGGGTATCAGCTAAACGCTACCGGGCCCGTCTGCGGGAAAGACCGCTGACTCAACAGGGACGAGTGCGAGACTCCCGTTTTGACCCTAGCAGCAGCCTAACTTTTAATCCCACTGCTTCGGCTGCGGCTGTTTGGAAGTGGGAAATGCGTGATGTGATGCCTGCCATTTTCCTAGAAGAACAGGATGCTTCAACCGACGAGATTAACTTTTGGTATCCCCAGCGAGATTTGCTGAATAGCGATCGCTTTGCCCGTGAGTTTGTTGTGGAAATGGAGGATGATGGACGTGCCTATTTGCGGTTTGGTGATGGGCAAGTGGGTAGACAGCCCCAAGCAGACGCTACCCTGACGGCAATTTATCGGATTGGTAACGGCACAGCGGGGAATGTGGGAGCAGAGGCGATCGCTCATCTCTTCTGTAAAGCATGGGATTCTCAAGAAGTTCTGCAAGCAATCGGCATTCGTAACCCGCTCCCAGCAAAGGGCGGCGTTGACCCAGAACCGATTGAGCAAGTACGGCTCTATGCGCCCCAAGCATTTCGGACACTGCAACGAGCAGTCACAGAAGCAGATTATGCCGAAATTGTCCAGCGCTTTCCTGGCGTTTCCAAAGCGCTGGCAACCCGTCGCTGGACGGGTAGTTGGTACACGATTTTTATCACAGTAGATCGGCATAGTGGTTTGCTGATTGATGAGAAGTTCAAACAAGAATTGACCAGCTTTTTAGAACAGTTTCGCCTGACGGGTCAGGATGTAGAAATCGAAAGTCCGAGCTTTATACCGTTGGATATTGCCCTCAAGGTTCAAGTCAAACCCGATTATTTTCAGAGCCAGGTAAAGGAAGCCTTGCTAAATGCCTTCAGTAACAAAGTGTTGGGCGAAGGACGGCTGGGGTTTTTCCATCCTGATAATTTCAGCTTTGGTCAGCCGGTGTATCTCAGCAAGGTGATTGCACAGGCGATGCAGGTGGTAGGTGTGCAGTCTGTTAGCGCAACGCGTTTTCAGCGCTGGGGATTGCCACCACAAAACGAGCTGGAATTAGGGCGAATTGCCCTTGGGCGGCTGGAAATTGCCCGCCTAGATAACGACGCCAATATGCCGGGACAAGGCAAACTTGAATTATTGCTGGAGGGAGGCTTATGACGTGTCCCGAACAACCGCAACAACCACGCAATCGCCCTGGTTTACACGCCTTGAGTTACCGGATTGGAGACTATGCCTCGTTTCGCGATCGCCTCTTTAACCGCCTCACTTGCCCCATAGTCACGCCCGACAAGCCCCAGGGCATCTCCCTCCGCCAGCTTACGCGCACCAACGACGACCCGGCGATCGCCCTCTTGGATGCCTGCGCTGTAGTTGCCGATGTCCTCACCTTTTACCAAGAGCGGATCATCAACGAAGGTTATCTACTCACCGCCACTGAACGGCTCTCAGTATTAGAATTAGCGCGGATGATTGGCTACGAACTGAATCCGGGTGTCGCTGCTAGTACAGTTTTGGCGTTTACCGTCGAAGATGCTCCCGGTTCTCCCACCGTCGCCACCATTGCCAAAGGTACACAAATCCTCAGCATTCCTGAACAAGACGAACTACCACAAACTTTCGAGACTAGCGAAGACTTCACCGCTCATGTGGAATGGAATGCCCTCAAGCCTCGTCCCAACCGTTCCCAAAAGATTACTGACACCCGCCAACTCTATCTCAACGGTACGAGTACGGGATTGCAGCCAGGTGATGCATTGCTATTAATGGATGGAGACGACTCAGAAAAGCCTCACTATCTGCTCAGTCTGGATACCGTTACACCCAACACCAAAGATGGTTACACCGTCGTCACTTGGGAACGGCAATTACCCCCTACCCTAGAACCACCCCGCAACCCTGCCGTTATCGCCTTTCGCCAGCGGGCAAATCTGTTTGGCTTCAACGCTCCCCGGTGGGACACTATGCCCGACGAAATTAAGCTGGCAAACGGTGGCAAAATTAAGGGTGGTGTTTATCGCTACAACGTTGGGAGTAATGCCCAGTGGCAGTCAGTTAATAAAGGCTTGCTGAGTTTTGACATTCGTTGTCTGGTCGCCAATTTCAAAATAGGTTCCTTGTTTGCTGGAACGCCCCTCGGTATTTTTCGCTCCAAAACCAACGGCGAAACCTGGACGCTGAATAACACTGGACTGACGAATTTTAGTATTCAAACCATCTTGGCGACATCGAATGGGGAACTGTTGGCGGGTAGCACGGGCGGTGGTGTATTTCGCTCCACAGATGACGGCGAAAGCTGGTCGCCCATTGGCATCGGTTCAGTGAAAGTCAAAATTAGCGGAGCAGGTGGAACACAAACCTCGGAGCCGGAAATCACAGGCATTCCCAACACAGTTGTTCACGCTTTAGCAACCGATAATTTCACCCTCACGCCACCAACTTTATCCACAAATGCAACTACAGTAACGATTACTAGGGGAGATGGAATTATTCCTTTGAACCTACAACTAGGAGATGCGATCGTTGTCGGGCAACAAATTAGATTTGTCACGGGGGTAAATGCTACCAATCCAGCGCAAGTTATTATCAACGATTCGTTTCGCAATCCGCCGCCGCCGTTGCCGAATGGTGCAGAGATTAACCTACCATTTGGAACGGCTTTCATCGCGTTTCGTCCTTCCAGTTCTCCCGGTGCTTCCTCCCTTGTGCTAACGAGTAGTAGCGGTAATTACATCTTTGCGGCGACGGATGTGGGAGTCTATCGCTCCAATGATCAAGGGCATAATTGGGACGGTAAAAATAATTTATCTAATCAGGTAGTTCGATCGCTAGCAGTTTGTCCAGGTTTGATCTTTGCCAAAACTGATCGCGGCATTTTGCAATCGATTGACCAAGGAGCAACCTGGAATCCCACAAATCTCACAGATACAGACAAGGAAATCCGATCGCTGGTAGCATTTGGCAATGATGCGTTTGTGGCTGCAAGCGATGGAGTTTATCGATCGCGTAGTGGGGGAAACTGGGAACAGAAGAACAATGGTTTAATTGATACCAACGTGTGGGCGATCGCAATCAACCAAACAAGCGAGCAACCTGGTGATCTATTTGCATTCACAGCTAGCGGCATTTTCCAATCCACAAACCAAGGCGAGAACTGGACTTCATTTAGTAGTGCCTCGAAAAATCCTGACTTGACTGCCGTTACAGCTTGTGTAAAATCTGTTGTCGCCAATCCGAATCAAATCTTTGTAGGTTCTGCTTTTACTGGTTTTGAGAAAGTAACTGAAGCAGGCTGGACAAACTACAATATTCAAACTCCCCAACCAGGGCAAGATTTTCAAATTGATTTGGACACACTCTATCCCCGGATTATTGCTGATAGCTGGGTGGTGTTACGCCAGGGAAATCGCTTCCAACTTTGCAAAATCAAAGATGTTGTTGAAACACAGCGCCAAGACTTCACTCTAGACACGAAAATCACGCGAATTCTCACGCATACAGTAGAGCTAGAGAAATTCAATCTGCGAGATACGATGGTGCTGGCGCAAAGTGAGACGCTTTCACTTACTAAAGATCCGTTAACAGTTGCGGTACAGCAAGAAAATATCTTTTTCGACCCCATCTGGACAAATAAAGTATTGCTGAGCGAGTACGTCAAAGGGTTACAGCCTCAGCATCCAGTGGTTATCAGTGGTAAGCGCATTCGAGCCGAAGTCTTGAATGTGGGTGGAGTTGTGCAGTCTGGGGATAATGGCGATCGCTGGTTACGTAATAATACAGGCTTAACTAACACTGAAGTTACCGCATTTACTTATCATCTCCAACTAGAATTAGGGACACTTACCAGAAATTTCACCGCCATCCGGGGAACCAAAACCGCTTTTACAAAGGAACTTAAGGTTGGTGCAAGTATTACAGTAAATGGTGAAACTCAAACAATTGATAGTATTTATTCAGACAATACTCTACTGCTGAACACAAAATTTACCAATGAGCTATCCGAAGTTGCGTTTACATATTCTGGAGCGGGAACAGGGACGATCGCCAGTAGTGACACGATAATTGCAGGCAGCAATACTGTTTTCACCAGAGAGTTGAAAGCGGGTGCTGAGATTAAAGTTGGTGAGCAATCAATAAAAGTTAAAGATATTTTTTCTGATACATCGCTGGTTTTAGAGTCTGCTTTCAGTTTAGATTTACCGCCGGGAACGACCTTTACTTACGAAGGCGAGGGAACAGGCACAATTTCGAGCGATCGCACTGCCATTACAGGCACTAATACTGAGCTTCTCAAAGCCTTAAAAGTTGGTCAAGCAATCACAATTAATAATCAAACCAGACTCGTTACACGGATCATCTCAGATACTTCTTTGTTTGTCGATGCTGATGTTGAGGCTATAGCAAGTCAGTCTTTTGAGAGCAATACGCTGTTTGTGGGGACTAACGGCGGTGGTGTTTTTCGCTCAGTTAACAACGGTAACACCTGGGAACCCATTAATCGCGGTTTAACAGATCTGAAGATTCAAGCGATCGCTACTAAAACCATTCAACCAGAAACTAGTGATGCCCCAACTCCAGGATATAAACTGTTTGTCGGCACAGCAAACGGCGTATTCCAAACAGAGAGAGAAATTCAGTGGCAGGAAGTGAATACGAATCTGGCGTATTCTGATGTCCGTGCCCTATTAGTAATAGATAGTGGTGATTTGCTGGCGGGGACAATCAACGGCGGTGTTTTACGCTATGCCAATGATAGACAAACCTGGATGCAGACAGGATTGGATGTTGTAGATGTCCAGACTTTGGTAGTTGACCCCAATGGAGACATCTTTGCTGGAACCATTGCCGATGGTGTGTTCCGCTCTACTGATCAAGGCATCACCTGGAAAAAATTGGATACTGGATTGACTAATCCCAACATTACAAGCCTGGTGGCTTACCGCAAATCGGGAACTGGAAAAGTAACCAGTATTGATGCCAAAATACTGGGACTGATATCTGAACCGGATGAACCGGGTACTGCCTTCACCACAGAGTTTGCAGTCGGTGACACAATTACTGTTGCAGGGCAGACACGCCGTGTCACGAAAGTTATTTCTGATATTCGTCTAGATATTGACCGAAAATTTGATCGAGAAGATATCACCGAGGCCAGCAACTTTCAGGTAACACGAGTATTGGCGGGTACTGCTGGTAGTGGCGTATTTCACCTCAAGTCCAATCAAGAACAGAACCCGATTTGGGAACCTGTTGCCAATAATCCCACCGATTTGAATATTCTGTGTTTGACGATTCAGCCTGTTACTAGCGATTTGTATGCTGGTACGGCAAGCGGCGGCGTGTTCCGCTCCCGCGATGATGGCAATCTGTGGAAACCCAGCAATGCGGGACTAACTAGCCTAGATCAACAAATCAACCCTACAGGAAAAGTCAACACTGAATTTCGAGCGATCGCAGTGCTCAATCAGCATCTTTTCGCCATCGGTATTGGTATCCTAATTTCGCCTGACAACCTTTACAATGTGCCAATTCGCTCAGGCGATCGCCTGCAAATCATGTCTCCACCTATACCTCTACCTGAAAAAGGTCGAGAGGAACAAGCTGAGAACTTGGGACAAAAATGGTTACTCAAAGACCGTGATGGCTTTATAGGCGTGGTGATGACTGCTGAGATGGAAGATATACGGCTCTTAGCGGCGACAGATGACGATGAAGCAGTTAGTGAAATGAATGCGATCGCCATTCCACCCAGCGATCAGCAAGAACCATTGCTGACTTTCACAGAGCCGATTCAAAATAGCTACGACCCGCAAACTGTGCAGATTTATGCCAACGTAGTCCGGGCAACGCATGGCGAAACGATTCAAGAGGTCTTGGGTAATGGTGATGGTACAGTAGCGAATCAAAAGTTTATTTTGAATAAGCCGCCCTTAACATACATATCTGCATCTACACCCAGCGGTTCTCAAACCACACTTCAGATTAGAGTCAACGATGTGCTGTGGCAAGAAGTGCCTTCCTTATACCAGCGATCGCCTCTAGAACAAATCTACATCACACGCATTGCCAATGATCAAACAGTCACAATTACCTCTGGTGACGGCATTCACGGGGCGCGACTGCCTACAGGCTTGGAAAATATCACCGCCACTTACCGCAGCGGCATTGGATTGGCGGGGCGAGTGGGTGCTAATCAATTAACTCTACTCAAGACACGTCCTCTAGGCATTTCTGAAGTTACCAATCCGCTGCCAGCCACCGGCGCAGCCGACCCAGAAACCATATTAGAAGCGCAGACAAGCGCCCCTTTAACTATCCGCACTCTGGGGCGAATCGTCTCATTGCAAGACTACGAAGACTTTACCCGCGCCTTTGCTGGCATTGGCAAGGCCCAGGCAAAATTACTGTGGGCAGGTGAAACCCAGCAGGTACATATTACTGTGGCAGCAATTGGGGGCGCAGCCGTGCTAACTGATTCAGCGTTGTACATCAACTTGGTAAAGGCAATTGATGATGCTCGCGATCCAGTGCAACAGGTGCAGGTTAATTCTTACGAACCCTTGGCGTTTAACTTGGAAGCAAAACTGTTAATTGATCAGCGCTACTTATCAGACAAAGTACTGGCAGAGGTAAAAGCAGCGCTACTGAAGCGGTTCACCTTTGAGCAACGCGACTTTGAGCAGGATGTGACAACGGCAGAAGCGATCGCCACTCTCCAAGCAGTCACAGGGGTTGTGGCGGTCGATCTGGACGCGCTACATCGCCGCGACTTAACCCGCAGTCTGGAATCATCCGTTTCAGCATTGCCCGCCCGCTGGGATGTTGTAAATCGCCAAATCCTACCTGCTCAATTATTAACAATCAGTCCTGCTGGAATTAGTCTGCGAGTGGAGGCAAGCTTATGACTCACAACGGCAAGCAATCCGAACGTCTTTACTCTCTTCTCCCCGCCATCTACCGGATTCGTGACGAGTCCCAGGATGGAGCGCTGCGATCGCTACTCAGCATCATTGAGAGCGAACTGCAATTAGTCGAAGAAGATATTGAAAACCTTTATGAAAACTGGTTTATCGAAACCTGCGATGATTGGGTAGTGCCATACATCGGCAACTTACTTGCAGTCCGTGAATTGAGTGCCGAAAGCCACCGCACCTCTGGACAAGAGCGTCGCGCCTTCGTTGCCAATACCCTCGCCTATCGCCAACGCAAGGGTACGACCCCTGTATTAGAACAACTGGCGCGAGATATTACTGGCTGGGGAGCAAGGGCGGTAGAATCCCAACGGTTAGTAGCAGCAACTCAAAATGTCAACCACGTTCGCCCCCAAACTGGCACTGTGAATCTGCGCCGCATCGGGCAATCAGAGCGCTTAGGCACTCCCTTCGAGACAGGAGTTGCTTATACTACCCAGATTGGCCATAGTCGTGGCGGCGGTAAATATAATCCCAACAGCGTTATTCTCTACCTGTGGCGGTTGCAATCCTATCTAGTTGAAAGAGGCACTCCCCGCGCTGTATCAGGGCTTGACTCCGCGCAAGGACGCTATTTCACCTTTAATCCTCTTGGCGATGACAAAATTCCGCTGTTCAACACTCCGCAAACTGAGAGAGAAATCACCACGTTAGCAGAAGAAATCAACGTTCCTGGTATCCTGACACGGGAACTATTGAAGGCGTATGCACCAGAAGCGCGGCCAGTACAGGTATTTGTCAAGGGAGAACCGCAGCCGTATCAAATAGACGACCTCTCAAATTGGCAGTCTGATGCTAATAGTACGCTGGTAGTCGATCCAGAACTGGGGCGCTTGGCGTTCTCAAGCGAGCCGCCTGAGCAGGTAGAAGTAACCTATGCTTATGCTTTCAGCGGCGATGTGGGCGGTGGTGTTTATGAGCGAACAAATGCGATCGCCCAGCAACCGCCTATTCCAGGACAAATTACTTGGAAGGTGAATTCTGACGCGCCGGCGTTGTTACAGATGGTCAAAATCTGGAATCAATACGCCCAAAAGTGGCAACATTGCTATGACTTAATCAATTTTCCTGTAGCGCGATTGGTAGTTAGTCCTGATCAAGATATTTATCGAGTTGATTTAGATCAGGACTTAGGCACGGGTAATGGAACGAACCACAGAGGACACAAAGGGCACGGAGAAATAAGAGTTTCAGAGAGTTTTTGCGTAAGTTCCATAAATAACAAGCGCCAAGAACGCAATCTCAATCTGTCTCCAAATATGCGGGCGGGTATTTTGCAGGGGTTAAAAGCGATCGCCCATCGTGGAGAAATTGACGTGGTGGTAACGCCTGGTGTGGCAGTGGATATTCAGGGGCGAGCGATTCGCCTAAATGTCCGGCATTCGGTGATTGTGGGCTGTTATCCCAGTCAAACGGTGCAGCTGGTGATTTTTTACCCAGAACGAGAATGGGAGCCTCTGTGGGAAATTCGGGCGCTACCTGTGCAAGAGTCGGAACAGATGCCAACGACTTACATTCTGCTGGTAGAATTGACAATCAACGCTGACGGCAGAATTGAGAGAGTCAGCAACGCTGTACGGCAGACTTTTCAGCCGGGGTTTGTGGGCGATTTTAAGTTGTCCATTCCATCTAGTTTAAGTGGCTCGAATGATGTGTTAGAGATTTCGACACCAGGAGCCTTTGCCGTTAACCGTAATGGACAAAAGATAAATTTGACTCAGGTTGCTTCCTACTCATTGCCACCGGAACCACCGAAGACCATGTTGCTGTTTATCGCTCCTGGTAAAGAACCAGGGACAGGCAGACTAGATATTGTTCCCGATACAGAACGTGTGATTATCGAACTCCAGGGCAACCACACCTATACTCGCAATTTGGCGTTCCAAATTCCCGCAGAAAAGCAGCTGCATCTAGTTGCTAGGAATGGCGATCGCCCCCACCTATTGGGCAATCTCACAATTCGCGGCATCGCAACCCCCGATACCGAAAATGCAGGTGACTTTTTCCTTGAAGGGCTGCTGGTGGAAGGCAAACTTACTGTATTGCCGGGAAACCTGCAACGGCTGCAAATTGCCCATTCCACACTGGTTCCCCAGGCGGGAGGGCTAGTAGTACAAAAGGCGGAATACGAGATTATAGACGCAGATCCAGAAGACGTTACTTTACTGGCGCTGCTGATGTATAGCCTGACACTGTTGCAACGTTTGCTGCGAGTCGGGCTAAGTAGTAATGGCTTATCGACTCAAGAGCGAATTTCTCAAATGTCACAGATTGTCTTGCAACAGCTAAGCACCTTGTTTGCAGGCATCCAGCGGGTGATTGAGCAGTTGCAACCGCCGCCATCAGTATGTGAAGACGAGGAAGCGACACAACCTCAACACGGCTGTGCTGCCTTGTGTCAAGAACCCGATGTGAACCTAGATGAAGACAATTCGCTCCTGGCGATCGCCATTCACCAGAGTATTTGTGGAGCGATCGCTTTGGTCGATACTGTGCCGGAACTGCGGATCACCGGTAGTATCATCGATGCTGGGGAGGATAGTAATCACGGGGCGATCGCTGCTCTAGGATCTGATGTAGATGTGAAGACTTCTACTATCCTGGGTGCTGTGACTGTCCGCAGTTTAGAAGCCGAAGAGAGTATCTTTCGCAATCACGTTTCTGTCTTACGCAGGCAAGTAGGCTGTCTACGCTTCTGTTATGTACCGCAGGGTTCGCGCACACCTCGCCGTTACCGCTGTCAACCCGATTTAATTTTATCTGAACGAATTAAGCAACCTCCAGCAGCGATCGCGACTCTGTCTATTAACCCCGCAGGGCAAGTCTACGCGGGAACACGAGGTAATGGTGTATTCCAGTTACTTGAAGAGGGAGTCTGGATACCTCTAAATGCTGAACTAAGCAATTTGAATGTCACAGCTCTACTTGCTACTGCCATTCCTGGTACTGGCAGTATCTCAATAGATTCTCCAAATATCGTTACGGGTATTAATACCCTCTTCACACAGGAGTTGAGAGTTGGAGACTGGATCACTGCTGAGGGTCAAAACCGGATGGTGCGGGAAATTATCTCAGACCAGCAAATTAAACTAGACGCACCCTTTAATCCCCCTCTCCCCAATGACGGCAAGCCGTTTACAATCCACACCTTATTTGCAGGTACAACAGACGGCACACTGCTGAGAGCAATGTCAACTCTCCGTTCTGGTATTGGCACTCTTAGCAGTACTGGTTTGGATACAGATAACCTCGTTGCGGTTACAGGTTGCAATACTTTTTTCCAAGAACAATTAGCAGCAGGGAGGATAATTACGATCGCCGATCAGCGGCGCACTGTCCAGAGAATCGTGTCGAATACGCTGCTGTATATCGATACCGCATTTGATCGCACCGTGACGGGTGAATTTTTGATTACCAATCCCGCTAATGGCACAACGATAGCCGGAACAGGAAAAGTTAGCAGTACGCGCGATCGCACTCTCGTTACAGGCTGCAATACCCGACTTACCCAAGAAGTCTTGCCTGGAGACGACATCATCATTGTTAATCAACTGCCTACGGGCGAGGAGGATATACAGAGGCGGACAGTAGTGGCGATCGCTTCTGATATTGTACTTAGCGTCAATGCAGCATTCGATGCCGATGTCAATAGCTTCAAAATTCGGCGCACTATCTGGACACCCATCACCCCCAACCTCACCAACACCCGCATCAACGCCTTGATGTCATACACGATGAGCGCTGGCACAATTACCAGCATTGGCGACACTGTTACAGGCCAACAAACGCTATTCAAAACACAATTTACCGCAGGTGACATAATTACCGTTACAGGGACAAAAACGCAAACGCGAAGAGTCACAGAAATCGTTTCCAACACTGAGTTGAAAGTTCACGCAGCGTTTGATGCAGATTTAACAACTAACACCTCATTTCAAGTGACGGGCATTTTGATGGGAACGTCTGGGAACGGCATCTTCCGATCTACCAATGGCGGTAGGCAGTGGATTGCAATGAATCAAGGATTAACAAATCTGGATGTACGAGCGATCGCTCACCATCCCCGTACTGACTATCTGTTTGTGGGCACTCATGGCAACGGCGTTTTCCGTTCCACCGATCATGGTATGACTTGGACAGGTGGCGACCCTCTCGACCCAGAAATCCGCCAGACAGGGTTGACCGTTCCCCACATCACTTGCCTAACCATCAATCCGATCACCAACGATATCTTTGCTGGAACCGAAGGCGGTGGCGTGTTCTGTTCCAGCGATTCTGGACAGCGCTGGATGCCTGCTAACGATGGGTTGTCTCATTTCACTATCACAGCCTTAAGTAGTTCCGCTCAAAATTGCACAGGCACTCTCTCCAGCCGCTATACCCAAGTCACCGGACTCGATACCCGCTTTTGTTCAGAACTTCGAGAAGGCGATACCCTCACCATCAACGGACAAACCCGCACTATCATCCAAATACATGCTAATAACGACCTAATCATCAATGACGCCTTTGACCCCGATTTACCAGAAGGAACGACATTCAAAATTGCTAGCCTCTACGCAGGTGCTTCCGAGGGTACGATTTACCGTTCCACTAGCAATGGTAAAACTTGGGAAGCGATCGCCCACTTAACGGATACTGACATCTCAGCATTTGCCGTGCAGCAACAAGCACCATATCCAGTGCTATTCGCGGGAACCCAGCTTGGTAGCCTGTATCGACAGGAAGAAAGCGATCGCTGGATAGCCCTCAACCAAGGTATCCAAGGTGTTGAAGAAACCTTGCTGCTGCTAAACCAGATGCAACCGTGCTTCACCACCGAGCAATATGGACAGCCCGCATACACCCAACTTAGCACCATCTGTCCAATAGAAATTTGCACAGGAGCAGAAGACGGCTCCGAAATGGGTGTTTTTCACTACCTCAAACAACCGCAGCGTCAGGCAAATCTCCAAGCCAGCTTGCAAGAATACCTCCGATTTGGACTACAAGCAGACATTATCCATATAACTTAAATCAATTCTCTAAAATCAGGCTACAAATACAAGCCTATAAACCTAAATTAAATCTAATTTTTTGGCGTTGCTGAATCAAAGTATGAAAGTCAAAAATCCAGTTTTTCAAACTCCTCTTCTGGTGTCGCATATTTTCGGGATGATTTATCTTACGCAGAGGCGCAAATTCATAATCTTAATCAGCAACACCAACTTTCTTAATTAGGACTTACGCATAGGTAACGGAAAAACGAACCACAGAGAAGCCAGTGCGTTGGGCGGGTTCCGCGACTTGAAGCAACTGGCGCGACGTAGAGGACACGGAGGAATAAGAGTTGGAGAGGTTTTTTGCGTAAGTTTTATTAATTACAAATTACGAATTACATTCACACAAGGGGACAGCTCATGAAGGGCGACTTTACTAGATTCACCTTCCAACCAGAAAAGCGTTACACCAGCGTGCTGATGCAGCAGGGACGGCTGCAACTAGATGCCGACTGGAATGAGCAAATGAGCATCCTGGGATATCTCAACCAGACTCAGGCGCGAGACATGATTGGGGCTTCGGCGGGTACTTCCGAAACCGAAGGCGGATTCCAACTTCTCCCTACTCCCGACAATACCGACTTAATAATTCGGGAAGGACGCTTTTATCTAGGTGGGCTATTGTGTGAACTGCGCCTAGGCACACCAATTAGTGTTAAGTGGCTGGATGAGAAGACTATCCAAGTTCCCTTCGTGATGTTGGACGGTTTGGCATTAGCCAAAGACCAATGGATAGAAATCACCGGACAGAAGTTTAAGAAACGCATCAAAATCTTAAAAGATGACCTAAAGCAACAAACTCTGGAATTAGCACAGCCAGTACCCAAACCCACAGATGTCGGCGAAACGCTGCAACTGCGACGACTCATCACTTACAAAACTCAACCTGAATATACCAATCCCCCCACTCCATCTGCTAACTTACTCTATCTTGTCTATTTAGATCTATGGCAACGACACGTTACGGTAATTGATGATCCAGAATTGCGGGAAGTGGCGCTTAACGGGATTGATACGACTACGCGCTTAAAAACCATTGCTCAGGTGAAGTTGTTGGATATTACTGAAGATATTCACAAGTTGGCACAGATGCAGCTCCCACTGAATCAAGAAACCGGCCTCCTGAAGCAAAAACCGCCGCTTTCAACCTTGGAAAACCTGCCAGCATGGCAAAAACTACTCAACCATAATGTCTGGATGACTGCAAGTACGGCATTAGATCCCACTAGTAGCAATACTTTGGGGAACTATCTGTGTAATGAGAATCGCCTCTACCGGGTGGAAATTCATGCAGATGGCACGTTAGAAAAAGCGACTTTCAAATGGTCGCGCGATAACGGCAGCATTGTTAGTGCTGTAAAGTCTATTGAAGGCAATGTGATCAAGCTCAAAGGTCAGGAAGAGTACAAGCTGTTTGCAGACCCATTTTCGCAAGAGAAACCCTGGATTGAAATTATCAGCGAAGCCCAAGAACTCCACAATCAGCCTGGTATTCTAGTTCGGCTCAAGGAGCTAAAACCGCCTAATCAACTATTATTTGACCAGAGTCAGGTACAGGGTATTGACATTCCCAAAGCAACGCCGGAACAGGCAGAACAGCAGAAGTTAAAGGTGCGTCGCTGGGATGGCAAGGATTCTACCAGTGGCGATTGGAAGGTTCTGGAGGAGGGAATTAAGGTACGGTTTAATACTACTAGCCTGGGCGATGAGTTCCGCAACGGAGACTTCTGGCTGATACCAGCGCGGGCGGCTGGGAAACAAATTGAGTGGCCAAGGGATCTGGCAAAAGTCAAAGACCAACCAGGGGAACCACTCCCGCAAAAGTCCGCAGGTATTGAACACCGTTACGCCATTCTAGCGCTGGTGAAAACTGAAGCAAACACTGGCGAGTTTGTCCCGGCGATTGAAAATGATGATTGGACTCAATCGGATCTCCGCATTAAGTTCCCGCCATTAATCAACTGTTTCGACAAAAATACTGGTTATATTGATGGTTCCTTTGGGATTGGAATTCAGCCAGAAGCAAGATTGCACGTCCGAGGAAATGCGACTCAAACAGCCCAAGGAAAAATTTCTACGGTTGAAGGCGATCGCTCCAAGATTGCGATCGCAGATACTAATCTCAATCAGATTTTAATCTATAAAGGTTACACGCTAACAGTTAACGGTAAGACCAAGCTGGTAACTGATGTTGATATTAACGGTGTCTTAACAGTTGATCCGCCATTTGATACTCCCCTAACTGAGCAGCTAGTTGAATTCCAATATCAACAACCCGTCATCCGCTTTGAGAGTAGTGCGATCGGCGTTTCCCCGCAATTTTTCCTGAACCCACAGGGTAATATCGGCATTGGAACATTTAACCCAGCGGCAAAACTGGAGATTCGCAGTATTCCCCAAGACCAAACTCCCAGCTTACTGCATATCAAAAATGCTACTGGAGCCAGTTTACTAAACGTCCAAACCGACGGCAAGGTAGGCATCGGTATCGAGCAGCCCCAAGCTAACTTAGAAGTTAAAGGTATTCTCAAAACTACAACTGGTACGCTCAATCCTGGTTTTCTGGAAATTCAACCGCAGGATAACAGTCCCGTCAACTTCAGATCAAATGCAGGCTACAGTTTCGACAATAATATCTCAATCGCCAGCGGTGGACTCACAATTACCCAAGGCAGTGCAACGATCGCCAATGATGTCACAGTTAAAAACGGCAATATCAAGGTTCAAACGGGCAGCGCAATCATAAATAATGATGTCACCGTTCAAAATGGCAACCTTAAAGTTGAAAAAGGTAGTGCTGCGATCGCCAATGGCCTCACCATTCAAAATGGGGGAATGACAGTCAAGGGAAATGTGCAAATCAACGAAGGTACTTTAACTATTGGCACTTTCCAAATTACTAGCGACGGACTGCAATTCAACCAGCCCATAACTTTTGGTAGCAGCATTACTGTCAACCAAGGAATTACCGCCAGAAATGGCATTTCAATTCCTACGGGGGATGTAAATATTGGGACAGGAATTTTACGAATTGGCAGCTTTCAAATTCGTGGTACTGCTCCTCAATTTAGCGAAGCTGTTGGCTTTAACAACGGCATCACCATCAACAAGGGCGGTGCTACAATTTCTGGCAACATTACCTGTAATTTTAGTAGTGCAGAAAAACTTACCCTGAGAAATTCAATAGGAGAGCCACCAGAGAATTCGCCAGTCATTGACCTTCCTAACCAAAGACTTTCGATTCAAAGTGGAGCAAACAAACTTATTACTTTCTCACCTTTAGAAAGCACAAATAACATCAAACTGAACATCTGTGGAAGTGCTGTCATCGGTAAAGAATATGTGAATCGCAATGCTCTAGCAAATTTGGCGCTGGATAATGGACTTTTGGTTGAGGGAGATGTCGGAATTGGTGTATTTGATACTACCCCTCCTGTAGCAAAACTAGAAGTTAGGAGTACATCAGATGCTAATAAGATTGCTTTGAATATTACAAAATCAAATCGTGATAGTTTGTTTTATGTGAGGAATGATGGACAAATTGGAATTGGTACAGGAGGTTTAAATCCTCTATTTGCTCCTGTGTTTGATAGTAGTATTCCCCCGGCGGCAGTCAATCAAACTAAGCTATATGTGAAAGGAAACGCTTACGTTGACGGAAATATTTTTGTTAAAAAAGTAACGGGTGGGACATTTACTAGCAATGATTTTGTCCAGATTTCATCTCGAACTTTAAAGGAAAATATCGCTAACTTATCTAGTCAAGAAGCGGTAGAGATGTTGAAGGCGCTTAATCCAGTTAAGTTTAACTATACAATCGAGGGGGACGATCGCACTCCTCACGCCGGATTCATTGCTGAAGAAGTACCCTCCCTACTTGCATCGTCTGATCACCAAGCAGTACGCCTATTAGACGTGATCGCAGTGTTGACAAAAACAGTCAAAGATCAGCGAGAAATGTTGATATCGCTGGCTAAAATTGTCAAGCAGCAACAACAGGCGATCGCTACTCTTACAGATAAACTTAATACTTCAGATAAATAACACAGGGGCATTTGTGTTGTTCCACATGACATAAAGATACCCTTTTAAAACAACCTCTTAAGGGTATTGTTATGGTAGTGCGTGTACGACATCTTTGGAATCAAACTACCCGTGAAGTTCAGTTTTCTCTAACTAGCTTAGACTGTGATGCTTGTAAATTAGGGCAAGCGATTCGTTTGCATTGGGGTATTGAAAATGGTTTACATGGTTTACATTGGACAATGGATGTCACATTCAAAATTTCAGGGGCTTTAGGATGATTAATGTTTAAACCCCTTGGTTAATTCTTGCCCATCTCCCCGGAAAAAAATCACTCTCCAATATATGACTTCACTTTATGTGCGAATGCACTTTAACTTGTTTGGTGCTTTTTTGCAACAGAATCCTGACGAACTATCTCAACAACCTGACGAATTGCTTCAGTTACAGTCTGGGCGTATTGCTGAGATGTGACTAAAGTTAGGTGATCTGCTCCATCAACAATCCGATGAGTTCCTTGAGAGGATAGAGCAGCAACAGAGGCATGGAGTTCCTGCATTATCTTCAACTCATGTTGATTTGTGGATGGGTCGGTAAAAGCCGTTAACTTGTTAGCACTTAGAACTAACAGGGGACGGTCTTCTAGACTTTCTACATCATTAGCCTCAGCCAGAATCCCCTCAACACTCAGTAACTCAGCACGTCCAGCCATCAAGTGAGCTACTGATGAATAGAAAGCACAAGCTTGTGCTTTTTGCTGAGACGGCAGACCATCAGCTATACTGTTGAGCAAACCTGTCAATCGGATGATACCCAGTGGTGCAAGCAAGGGAATTAAAAAGCATAACCATTGTGTAAGCCTTCTCTCTTGCCTGACATAACTTTCTGGTAGACGTTTGAACATATCTGGATGACTAGGATCAACTAAAACCATGCCAGCAACCTCATCGGGATATAGGTGGGCGTAAACGAGGTTAAACAAAGCTCCCTGTGAGTGTCCGACCAGAATATAAGGACTCAGCAATCCAACGCTATGGAGTAGGGTATGAAGTTGCTGTGCAACCTGCCGAGCAGTGCGCGGTTGTGAATCTGCATCACTCCAACCTAGACCAGCTCGGTCATAGGCAACAACTGATGCGAATTTCGCGACTTCAGGTTGCACCCAACCCCACTCAAATGAACAACTTGTAGCTCCAGCCTCCAAAACTATGATTGGTTCCTTGTCATGATGATTGCTCATCAGGTACAGGTGTATATGCTGACCATCAACATCAATTAACTTGCCCGGAGGAGGATACGTTTGCCTGTCCCTTGCCGTGGCTATGAATTGATAGGTTACACCTATAGCTATCGAAGCCAGTACTAACGCACCCAATAACGTCAGCCAATTCATTCTTTAACCTTCTGTGTTTATTTGTAATCGTTGATTTTTTAATGATTATTCTTGATACTAATATTTGGAGATGGGTTTTTTGTTGTGGAAGCGATCGCTTGTGTATTTACCCTTTTCCCAACTAATATTCTTAATCAACAGTATCCTTATCTGATTGAGAGCTGTTAGGCATATCCACAAGTTAACAACAATTCTGTAAACCGTGCTTCCTCTTGAACCCTCATTATTCTTAATTGTGTCATGGCTTCCATGAAACCATTGTCACCTTTCACTTGACAGCTAATTACCCAGTCAATAGTTTGCAGCAGTGAAAATTGGAATACACGCTGCAACAGTGTCGGCTGATCAGATTCACGATATGCTGGCAACATCCGCCACAAGAAGTCTAAACCATAGTCCTCATAAATCCAGAGGAAATCCCATGCCGGATCTCCAATCATTATGTCCCCAAAGTCAATGATGGCAGTAACCTGGTTCGCTTTCTCATCGAAGAGAACATGATCTGGAGAAAGGTCGCCGTGCAGCAACGTGCAGCGAAAATCTGAGGTGTTGCCGGATTCCAGATAATTCCCAATCACCCGCTCAATAAACAGGCACTCTGGTTTATCTAGGATTGCAAACAGATTCTCTTGCGCTTGTTTCAACAAACTAGAACACCGATTTGCATATTCATTGGCTAATACATGACAATCCTCTGCAAGCCTTACGTCCACCGAGTGCATCTGGTTCAAGAAGTGTGCTACTTGCTCCGCACAACGGGTTCGACTTGCTTCGTCAAGTGTGAAATATTGTTCTTGCGAAAGAGCGTGACCGGGCAGGAGTGAGTAAGCGATAAATGATAGTTTCGGATTATCTTCAAAGGAGGCAATTTGGGGAAATGGAATCGGGAGCGTAATTTGATTTACAAGTTTAGGGAGCAAACAGTATTCGCGTTTCAGACTCGCGCATGCCTCGTCGTGTTTAGCAAAGCGGAAGACCCATTCATCATTTACAACGTATGCTGAACAGAAGTCTCCATCAGCGAGATAGCATATTGAGTCAATTGTCCAAAATGGACAACAACGCAAAATAGCCTTTGTAATTTCTATAAGTGTCAAATTACCTTACATTGAGATTTAGTAGCTAATACCTTCACTAAAAAAGAGTATGAGGACACCGCGATTTGGTGTCCTTAACGAAAAAATTCAGTTGATTCTAGATACCAAAATTATTTGTTACCGTTGCCGTTGCCGTTGCCATTACCGTTATTGTGAAGGACACGTTCAGCAAGTTTTTCCGGTACTTCCTGGAGATGATCGTATTCCCAATGGAAAGAACCAACGCCAAGAGTAAGCGATCGCAATTCTACAATAAAGTTTTGCATCTCTGCTTGTGGCAAATATGCAGATACATTATCCCAGCCTTGCCAATCGTTTTTGCCCTCATAACCCAAAATCTGCCCGCGTCTACCACTCAGTAGTTGCAACACCTTGGAGGTAAATTCACTAGGTGTTGTCACCTCTACCCGCAGAATCGGTTCCAGAAGGGTGGGTTGCGCTTGGGGTATCCCCGTTTGCATTGCTAGACGAGCTGCTTGCTTAAATGCTTGTTCGGAACTATCGACGCTGTGATATGAACCATTGGTTAGAGTTACCGCTACATCTACTATTGGGAAACCCAAAGGCCCATGTGACAGAAACTCTCGCACGCCCATTTCTACCCCAGGAATATACTGTCTGGGAACTACACCGCCCACGATGGTTTCATTGAAGTTAAATCCTGTACCGCGTGGTAAAGGCTTGATGTCGAGAAAAACATCACCAAACTGTCCATGACCACCGCTTTGATGCTTGTAGCGCCCATGAACCGCAGCCACCGTTTTACGGATGGTTTCTTTATAAGGCACTTGCGGCGAGTGGGTTGTCATCGGTAGGTTATATTTGCGGCGCAGTCTATCTAAGGCGACTTGCAGATGAATTTCGCCTTGACCCCAAAGGATTACTTCGTGGGTATCGCCATGTTGCTCCCAAGCAAGTGAGCAGTCTTCTTCTAACAGCTTGGTGATGGCACTGCTCAGTTTAACTTCATCGTTGCGCTTTTCTGGTGTAATAGCTAGCGCATACACTGGTTCTAATTTTTCAGCTTTGGGTAATTCTATAGCTAACTGCTGATCTGTAGAGATTGTATCCCCCGTTTTAATTCCTTCTAAGCGGCTCAATGCGACAATTTCACCAGCACCAACTTCATTAACTAAATGCTGTTGTTGTCCCATGAGGCGATAAATTCCACCAGTGCGAATGCCGTTGAGGACGATACCATCAGTTAATTTGCCTTGCCAAACACGCACCAGGGATAGTTTGCCACCTTGAGGAGTGTAGTAAGTTTTTAGTACTTGTGCTAAGGGAGCAGTATCGCCTTTTAATGTTTTTAAGCGACGTTCTGCTGTGGTTTCTGGTTCGGGAGCTTCTCTTAACAAAGCTTCTATTAGAGGTCTAACACCATAATCTTGTTCTGCCACACCAAAGAAAACGGGTACTACTAAATCTGCCCCTAATTCTAGTTTCAAGTCTTTGAGGATTTCCTCTTGGGGTGGCTCAATGTCTTCTAAAAGTTCTTCTAGTAAATGGTCATCAAAATTTGCCAGGGCTTCAAGCATTTCTGCCCGTGCTATATGTTCTTCTTCTTTTAAACTTTCGGGAAAGGGGATGGGATCAGCAGGTGCGCCTGGATGATATTGGTATGCCTGTTCGCTGACCATATCGATAAAGCCGGTCAGCTGCTCCCCATTCATAATGGGATATTGGTGCGCTACTAAAGGACGGCTGGATACTGCTTTGAGAGCGTGCAATGTTTCCAAGACGTGAATGTTTGCCCGATCCATTTTATTAACAAAGACGATGTGGGGAATTTCCCAATCGTCTAAGAATTTAAATAAAGGGGCTAAGGTGAGAACTCGTTCACGGATGGGTTCACAAACTACAATTGCTGCATCGACGCCCATTAAAGCATTGTATGTTTCTTGAGCAAATTCCACGCTTCCCGGACAGTCAATAAAGGTAAAGCGAGTGTCATTATACTCAGTGCTAGCGGTACTTACTTCTACACTCATCTGGCGATCGCGTGACTCAGCGGCACTGTCTGCGACTGTGTTACCATCCTTAACATTGCCTTTGCGCGAAATCGCCCCTGTGACAAATAACAAGCTTTCTAGTAAAGTGGTTTTTCCACTTAAATAAGGCCCAACAATTGCAACATTCCGCGAACCCGATTTTACTTTTTCGTTCATAAAACCTCCCTTGCGGTAAGTCACTCTAACCGCATGATTCTGTTAATTTCAGGGATAAAAAATGGTTCTCTGGAGTCAAAATTACCCCTTCTTTAATTTGTTATTATCCTCCCTTTAATCAAAAGCTAAAAAAATTGTAGTCTCTTGTAAGGTTTAGCTTAAGAAAAGTTAAATATCACAAAATTTAATAGCGAATCAAAAAGTTTTGTAAAAAACTTTAGTCATAACAAGGCTTTTTATGAAGTAAAACTAACTACAAGTATTGCAAGTCAGAAAATCAATGGGATCATTCTTCTCTAAATATCGCATAGTAGGGTTAGTAAGTTTGATATTGCTGAGTGAAAGCATTTTCTTTTCCCCTGCCTTCCCGGTCACTAAGCGGCTTGTGCCGAGCGTTCGCGTAGCGTCTCGTAGAGAAGTCGAGGTAAGCCGAAGTGCTGCTTCTCCTACCTCCCCTACCCCCTCAACACTGGCGCAAAATAATAATCAAACTGCCACAGACCTGTTAAACCAAGGCTTACAGGCAATTCAGTCGGGAAAGGTACAAGATGCGATCGCTGCCTTTAAACAAGCAACTCAATTAGATCCAAACTTGGCAGCAGCCCACTATAATTTAGGGCTAGCACTGCGACAGGTGGGACAATTACAACCATCGGCTGATGCATTTTATCGAGCAACCCAAGCTGATCCTAAATTTGCTCCAGCCTTTGCTAATTTAGGTGGAGCATTGTTAGAAGGGAATAATTTACAGTTAGCAAATGATTACTTGCGGCGAGCGCTGGAACTTGATCCCAAACTGGGTTTTGCTCACTATAACTTGGGATTGGTAAGAGAACAGCAACGAGATTGCAAGCAGGCGATCGCATCTTTTAAAAAAGCAATGGAATATAGCAAAAATGCCCCGGAGCCTGCCTACCACATAGGCATGTGTTATCTTCAACAAAGCAAATTAGACAAAGCGAAAGATGCCTTTCGTCAAGCAATAAAAATAAATCCAAAATATTCAGAAGCTCATTACAATCTTGGTTCAATTTGGTTTAACCAAGGCAAATTACAAGAAGCTTTGGAAGCTTTTAGAAAATCAGCCGAAGCTAACTCCAACTATCCCAATGCCTATCACGGTGCAGGGTTAGTTTTTATGCAGTTACGACAATATAAGGATGCAGTTCAAGTATTGCAATTTGCTAGAGATTTATACAACACTCAAGGTAATTTACAGTGGGCAAGAAATGCCGAACAATTGTTGCAACAAGCACAAAATTTAAATTACCAACCTCGCTGAGGCGCGATCGCTTAACATTGCGTAATATAAGATTATTGGGTTGACTCGCTGGTGTGGTGTGAACTTGTCCCGATTGGAATAAAATCTACATGCAAAAGCGCTTCAAGAGCCGATTTTTATTTTGCGATCGCTGGCTTGATCGGCAATCAATTGTTCGCAACATGGAGGCTTTCCAAGACTTAATTGTGATTGTCCTGTGTTTGGGTTTGTTCGCCGTCATGCTCATACAAATGTGGGGAATACTTATTGCCCTGACGCAGCCGCTAGATTACAAATCTGTGACGGCAAAAATACTATTTGTGTTGATTCTAGTCGAGTTATTTCGATTACTAATGGTCTACTTGCAAGAACATAGTATTTCTGTTGGTGTAGCAGTTGAAGTAACAATTGTCTCTGTATTACGGGAAGTAGTTGTTCACGGAGTAATGGAAATTTCTTCAGCTCAGACCGCAGCAATTTGTGGTTTATTGTTGATTCTGGGTGGGCTATTATTAGTGTGTGCTAAGACGCCACACATGGATTGCATAAGTGCTAATACCAAGTTTTGCCCGATTGTGTACGAAGACCGTAGAGAACTGCAAAATGATTTAGAGTTCCAGTATTCACGTCGCCGTGATGAGAATCAACCTCGTGTATAGCAGTCCTAAATCATTTGTGAGAACCAAGACCCCCGACTTCTTTAAGATCCCCGACTTCTTTAAGAAGTCGGGGATCTTAACATCGCGACTTCTCACAGTATTTGAAAAAGCGATGATTGTACCCAAAATCTTCTTGCACACTTTAACTTGGCACTGCTTCAGCAGACTTGATGTATCCACAGATGACAATTGCTAATCTAACAGTAGTAGTACTTAACGCACCTTTACAAGGTTCTTCTGGCGTATTGAACTATACTCTTTTGGGGAGATGAATCACTCTTTTAAGATGAGTAAAAATTAATTGGAAATCTTAAAAGAGGATCTACCAATGGCTAATAATACAGGTAACGGACAATCTCAACAGCCCATTAGCAATTTAGAGTACGACTTTATCACCGTGTTGCACAACAAGGCTGAAGCAGTTAAAGCTTACGATACTTACATTCAAGATGCACAGCAAGTTGGTTCTCAACCTTGTGTAGAGTTGTTCCAAAAATTGCGCCAATCTGATATGGAGCAAGCACAAGAGATTCGCCACCATCTGCAAGAAGTGATGCAGCACGGCAAAATGTAACCTAGGTGTTTACAGCCTTCAATTGAATAGATCACACGCCTAGGGGCACAATATATGTTACTCGTGTCAACTTAACGTGAAATCCATATTACGCCTTGAACTGAAGTTCCTTGCTCATAGCACAAGTCATCTTTATATGACTATAAAATCGCCCAAAATCTTGAGTCTACTTGAGTAGACTTTCGCTATTAGCCAAAGAATTTATTCTCTGGCGGGTGAGGAGGTCAACAGTAAAGCTATTTTTCGCTGAAGTTAAGAGGATGTCTGAGAAGTCAAAATTGTCATGCTGAATGAAGCGATAGCGTAATGTACCCCTACGCAAAAGCCAAGCTACAAAGGAGCGTCTCGTAGAGAAGCATCTCAGAAATTAACAGATAATAGAGATTCTTCCTTCCGCTCTGCAAAGCGTCAGAATGACAAAATATACCATTACCTAGCTTTTCAGACATCCTCTAACACGTATGAATATATGTGCCCCTACAATGATCTATATTCCAAATCATCAAAACTTCGGTGTTTGCTCAGGTTTTGAGAGCGATTTGTGATCATCGCTCTCCATTTAGACAGACAAAAAACAAAGGGGCAATGTTCACAACAAGCCGCTACGCATGTGCTTACGCACTTTAACGCAACAAAAAGTATTTTATTAAAAAATTTATTCTTTTAGTTTTGTTGACTTTTGCTTATAGGTGCAGAGAAGCACAAAAGCTTACGATACAAGGCTTATAAAACTTTATATTGCTCAAAATTACACATGTCAAAAATCAAGAAGCCTAAATATAACTGATAAAGGCTTGATTTCTCATAACTAGATATGCAATACTTTATTTCACAAACATCGGTAAATCAATCAAAATACTGGAGTTAAGTTTATTTAGATAATACTGGATAAAAAATTATCTATCTAAGTGTTTCGGATAGCTAAAATAATACTTTTTGGTTGAGACTAGCACTACCTGAAAAATAGTGAAATATCTAAGTATTAAATATTACTAACTCAGATAGCTTTGTGTCAAAGAATATTACATAAAGCTCTCATAGATTTGGGTAAAATTCTATACATTTTCAATGCTAAGGGATAGCTTTTATTGTTATCTGTGCTAATTTTTACCCTTAAAAAATTATTTAGTTAGGAAAATGCAAGCTTATATCATCAAATTTTTACAAACAATGCAACTTTTATACCAACGCATAATTAAAATTTGGTTGAAGAAACGCCGGATACAAAGCTTTGTGAGTCTGTTGCTAATAGGTACTGTTTTAAGTGTAGCGATCGCTTCCTGCTCAGGAAACAGTTTTGCTAGCAAAAATGATGTAAAGCTCAGACTAGCTTCCTTCTCCGTTACCAAAGCAGCCCATGATCAAATAATTCCCAAATTTGTAGCCAAGTGGAAGCAAGAACATAACCAAAATGTCACTATTGAGGCGACTTATGGGGGTTCTGGCGCTCAAACGGCGGAAATTATTGCAGGCTCGCAAGAAGTAGATATAGTACATTTGGCAATTCCCCTAGATGTGATCAAAATTCAGCAAGCAGGTTTGATTAAATCAGGTTGGGAAATCAAATATCCCAGAAATGGTATTGTCAGTAAATCTGTAGCTGCGATCGTCACTCGTAAAGATAATCCCAAAAACATTCAGACTTGGGCAGACTTAGCCAAAGATGGTGTGAAAATAATTGCGGCTAACCCAAAAACTTCTGGTATTGCTATCTGGGAATTCTTAGCTTTCTGGAGTTCTGTGAGTCTAACAGGTGGTGATGAAACGGCAGCATTAGATTATGTCACCAGAGTTTATCAGAACATTCCTGTGTTGACGAAAGATGCCCGTGAAGCGAGTGATTTATTTTTCCAAAAAGGCGAGGGAGATGTCTTAATTAACTACGAGAATGAGGTAATTTTGGCGCAAATAGACGGATTGAAACTGCCCTATATTGTCCCACAAGTCAATATTTCTATTGATAATCCTGTAGCTCTAGTTGATAAAAACGTTGACAAACACGGGACAAGAGAAGTCGCACAAGCATTTGTTAATTTTCTTTACTCGACAGAAGCTCAACGAGAATTTGCCAAATTACAATATCGTCCTGTTAATCCCACCGTTACCCAAGAAGTAGCATCAAAACAACCACCAATTCAAACTTTATTCAGTTCTCAAGATTTAGGCGGTTGGGAGATTATCCAGAAAAAGTTTTTTGAAGATGGAGCAATTTTTGACAAAGTTCAAGCTGCCAGCAAAGCATGATATTTACCGTATTTATAGTCACTTGATCTCAATTTAGAACTTATGAGCTTTCATCGCCGATTTAAAGATAGCTTTTTATTAACATCTTTAATGCTTCTTGCCAGCAGTATCACTGCTTGTAACAGTGGACAGGAATTGAAAAGTCAGGTGAGTATTGATGGTGCAGCAGTAGGTTTTCCTATTTCTTTAGCAGTTGCAGAAGAATACCAAAAGGATCAATCTAACGCAAAAGTTAGTGTTGCTTCCAGTGGTACAGGTGGTGGTTTTAGTAAGTTTTGTAATGGCGATATTGATATTGTTGGTGCTTCTCGTACCATCAGAAATGAAGAAATTGCCAAATGTAAAAAGAAGAATATTGAATTTGTAGAGTTACCTATAGGTTTAGATGGCGTAGCCGTAATTGCGAACCGTAAGAACGACTTTGCTCAATGTCTAACTATTAAGGAAATGAACACAATTTGGAGTGCTAAATCAGATGGCAAAATCTTGACTTGGGATCAAGTTAACCCTAAGTTTCCTAAGCTACCACTTAAGCTCTATGCTCCGGCTTCTGATACGGGAACATTTGATTATTTAACTCAAGCTGTTACTGGCAAAGCTAAGAATGGGCGCACCGACTATACTCCTAGTCATAATCAAAATCTGCTAGTACAAGGTGTTTCTGGAGATGCATCAGCATTGGGCTATGTAGGGATATCTTATTACATTCAAAACCAAGAAAAACTTAATTTAGTTGCTATAGAAAATCTCAAAGGAGAATGTAAAAAACCACTTCCGTTGGATAATGTACTCAAAAACACCTACACACCTTTGTCTCGTCCCCTGTTCATTTATGTCAGTAAAATATCTTTAGATAACAAGCCAGCAGTAAAAGAATTTGTAGATTTTTATCTAGAGAATTCTTGGAAGTGGGTAGATGGTGCTGGGTATGTAGCACTACCTGATGAAGTTTACATCAAGGTAAAACAAAAATTTGCTATCGGTGAAACTGGGACAAAATTCCAAAAAGCTAAACCAGGTGAACCAATTACAAACTTTCTTTAGACAAAGCCCCAGTCAAACGGTTTTGGATTCTTGATTGATTCCACAGATAAATCTGGGGGTTGTAATATTAAGGAATTATTAACTTGATTTGTAGTCAAAATTTAACTGTTTATGCAAAATTCTAATTTTGAAGACGATCCTTATTTATTACTCAGACAATCACTAGATAAAAATATATCAGAAGATATATCAGAAAGGATTGTGGGAGCGATTTTATTTGCTTGTGCTTTAGTTTCTGTTTTGACTACCTTTGGTATTGTTTTTATTATTTTTCAGGAAACATTTGCTTTTTTTCAAGAAGTTTCCTTTGCTCAATTTTTTCTTGATAATAAATGGACACCTCTATTTGCGGAAAGACATTTTGGCATTTGGCCTTTAATTAATGGCACTTTCTTAACTACAGCTATTGCTATGTCAGTTGCTATTCCTTTGGGTTTATGTTCTGCCATATATTTGAGTGAATATGCTCAACCCAAAGTAGCAGCAGTTTTACGCCCAGCAGTGGAGCTTTTAGCAGGAGTACCAACTGTAGTATACGGTTACTTTGCGCTATTATTTCTCACACCATTGCTGCGGAATTTAATCCCTCTAGAAATATTCAATTCTTTGAGTGCGGGATTAATGATGGGAGTAATGATTACTCCAACTGTTGGCTCTATTAGCTTAGATGCTATTCGAGCAGTTCCCCGTTCTTTGCGAGAAGGTGCTTATGCTTTAGGTATCACTAAACTGGAGACTATTTTTAAAGTAGTTCTTCCAGCCGCACTTTCGGGAATTATCGCCTCGATTATTTTGGGTATTTCTCGCGCTGTGGGTGAAACAATGACTGTCCTCATCGCTGCGGGATTACAGCCAAAGCTGACTATTAGCTTTGCAGAATCAATAGCAACAATGACAGCTTACATGGCACAAATTTCTGGCGGAGATAGTCCCCGTGGAAGTCTCAACTTCAAGACTTTATATGCTGTAGGCGCGGTTTTATTTGTGCTTACCCTATCTCTGAATATTGTTAGTTACTGGATTGCTAATCGTTATAAAGAAAAGTACGATTAATAAATATGGCTACTAGTTATCAACAAAATGATTCCTTTGCAACTGCAACAGATTTTACTGATAATGTTGACAAAAGGGAGAGCTTAGGAAAAGTATTTGAAGTACTTTTTTTAATCGGGTTGCTGATTGGGATATTTGTCCTAGCCTTGCTACTTTTTGATATTTTGGGAGATGGGTTAGGTAGATTTTTGTCCCCAGGCTTTCTCACAGAAACCCCCTCTCGTTTTCCTGACCAAGGTGGTATCCGTCCTGCTATTGTTAGCAGCATTCTTTTGGGACTTGTTGTGATTTTTGTAACTGTCCCAATTGGTGTGGGAGCAGCTCTATATCTTGAAGAGTATGCACCTAAAGCTTGGTGGACAGTGATTATTGAGATTAATATCAGTAATCTGGCGGGTGTGCCTTCTATCGTCTATGGATTGCTGGGTTTAGGAGTTTTCAATTATTTGCTTGGGTTTGGCCCCGCTTTGATTTCTGGTGCATTGACTTTATCTTTGCTGTCTTTACCAGTCATTATTGTCACCTCTAGAGAAGCAATTCGTGCCGTCCCGAATTCCCTGAGAAATGCTTCTTATGGATTAGGTGTCACAAAATGGAAAACTATCAGCAGTCACGTTTTACCCTATGCTGTTCCTGGTATTTTGACAGGGGTGATTATCTCTGTATCCCGTGCTATTGGTGATGCAGCTTCTCTAATTGTTGTAGGTGCTGTAGGTTTTCTCACCTTTAACCCTGGTTTGTTCCAAAGATTTATGGCATTACCCATTCAAATTTACAGTTATATCACTCGTCCTGAACCAGGTTTTGCTAATGCAGCAGCAGCGACAATTATTGCTTTGTTACTTTTGATTTTAGCTTTAAATGGTGTAGCAATTTATATCCGGCAACGCTTTTCAATACATTAGATGATTAAATATCTGATTGGATATATTCACGATTATTAGGAGATTAGGAAAATGACTTATAGCAATAGTAGAAGTAAATTAGATAGTGCCACAATCGACCAAAATAATGGCGTCTTCAATGTTGAAGGTGTGAAGGTATTCTATGGGGGATTTCTGGCACTTTTAGATGTCTACTTAAAAATTCCTGACAAAGAAATTATTGCTTTTATTGGGCCCTCAGGATGTGGTAAAAGTACTTTACTGCGTTGCTTCAACCGGATGAATGATTTAATCCCTGGAGCTAAGGTAGAGGGTAGGTTGAATTATCGCGATCGCAATATTTACGACCCTAAGATAAATTCTGTAAAATTACGACGGCAAGTCGGCATGGTTTTTCAAAGACCGAATCCTTTCCCCAAGTCAATATACGAAAATATTTCCTTTGGGCCGCGTGCTAACGGTTATAAAGGTAACGTTGATGAATTGGTAGAAGATTCCCTCAGACGCGCCGCTATTTGGGATGAAGTCAAGGACAAACTCAAAGAAAAAGGTACTGCATTATCTGGCGGACAACAGCAACGACTTTGCATAGCTCGTGCGATCGCCATGAAGCCAGATGTATTATTAATGGATGAACCATGTTCTGCACTCGACCCAATTTCTAGCCGTCAAGTAGAAGAACTCTGCTTAGAACTCAAGCAGCAATACACCATTATTATGGTGACTCACAATATGCAACAAGCTTCCAGAGTTGCAGATTTGACAGCTTTCTTCAATACAGAAATTGATGAACATGGCAAACGTCGCGGAAAATTAGTCGAGTTCAGTCCTACAGCCCAAATGTTCAGTTCTCCTCAAACTAAAGAAGCTGAGGACTATATCAGTGGACGCTTCGGTTAAGCAATATACTACACAGTATTTCCAAAAGATAAAGCGCAAGACACAAGCAATTGAGAATCAGCCAGACTAATTTTCAACTGCTTGCTGCACTCGCTCCACCGTCAAATCTAGAGCCACTGCTACTTGTTCAACACTTAATCCCAGTGCCAATAACCTAGGTATAGATTCTAACTTAGCTTGTAGCTTACCTTCTTCTAAGCCTTGCTGTCTACCTTCCTGTCTACCTTCCTGTCTACCTTCCTGTCTACCTTCTTCCAATCCGTCTTCTTTGATTGATTGATACATTCTGCTCTTTTTGAATTCATCGTCTATGCCTAACATTTGAGCCAACTCCTCTCGGCTTAGCCGGGTAAATTTGTATAAAAGGATGGTTTCTATCAATTCTACAATTTGCTTCCTGGTTGTTTCATCTACTAGTTGTTGCTTTGCCTGCAAAATCAATTCTCTACCTATCTCAACAGCTGTCTCTTCTCTTTCGATAATTAATTTAATAATTGCCACTTGAAGTGAGTTCTCTGCTGTATCTAATTCATCTAAATAAACGCACTGCACTTGTGGACTGTCCAGCAGCAAACGATATGGTAGTTTGTCCTCTGTATCTAAACTCCTTTGGGGATAGATAACCACAGCACGCCAAAAATTAACAGATTCGTTTTGACGCAGGTAAAGAAAAATTTCAGCAAATAAGCGTCTATAAAAAGTTGAGTCTAGTTGAAACTGAACTTCAACAAAGTACAACGGTTGGTTTGTAGTTTCATCTGTTGGAATGAATACCCCATCAATGCGAAAGGCAGTATCTTTTAGTTCAACAGAAACAAATTGATAGGCGTTGGTATTAACAGTTGTGTCACCAATTATTTCAAAAAATATGCTAGGAAAAGCTTGAAATATGCTATAGAATATTTTGTCAGTTTGCACCTAGATTTGACCACAGCGAAAATTTTATATTCAAAGTTTATCAAGAATTGCGATCGCCTTTCGATTCAGCATAAATAAAGAGTTTAATAAGACACTTAGCTCAAAGCAAAATACGAAAAGATAGCGATTTAATTTGATAATTTTTAATTACCTTGCATTGCTATGCCAAGTTTTTCCAGATTTTGACGGACATTAATAGTACGAACATTATTTGCGCCCCAAACTCGGCCACAAATATCTAAAGCTTGCAAATAAAGAGGTTTTGCTTCACTGTAGCGTCCTGTTACACGATAGATTTCTGCTAGATTGTTGAGACTTTCAGCAACATTGGGATGCTTATCTCCTAATAAATTTTTATCAAGTTCTAACGCTTTTAAACACAAGGGTTCTGCCTCATTGTAACGCCCCTGTTCTCTGTACATATAACCAAGAGCGTAGATAGTATCTGCCAAAAGAGGATGAGCCTTTTGTAATAGACGCTCCTTGAGTTCCAAGGATTGCAAAAACAATGATTCGGCTTGGTCATAAAGTCCTTGAGCGCGGTATATTAATCCCAAATTATGAATGTCTGTAGCAACATCGGGATTATCTTCTCCCAAAAAACGCTTATCTAGTTCTATTGCCTGTTGCGACAAAGGTTCAGCTTCACTGTAGCGTCCTTGATGATAATAGAGTAGTGCTAAATTATTCAGTATGTGAGCGAAAGAGGGATGGTTTTCACCAAGCAGCCGTTTTCCTAGTTCTAATGATTGCAGATACAAAGGTTCTGCTTCGTCATAACGTCCTTGTTCATCGTATAGTAGTGCCAGGTTGTTAAGACTAGCGGCAACATCGGAATGGTTGTCTCCTAATAAACGTTTCCTTAATTCCAAAGCTTGTTGATATAAAAGTTCCGCTTTGTTGTATTGTCCAGTCGATTTGTAGAGTCCCGCCAAGTTATTCAGGCTAGTAGCGAAAGCAGGATGGTTGTCTCCCAGCAGACGTTTCCTCAGTTCTAAAGCTTGTTGATATAAAGGTTCCGCTTCACTGTAGCGTCCTGTAGCACGGTATAGTCCTGCGAGATTGTTGAGACTAGCGGATAAGTCTATCTGCAAACCTGATTCATTTTGTAGTTCAATCGCCTTACGCCAATATTTTATTGCTAGTTCCTGTTCTTCTTGATAATTCTGAGATTCCCCTCTATCCAACCTGCTGCGGTAAATATCAGCCAACCTTGAATATAAAGTAGCCAAGCTGGGATCTCTAACTCCTCGTTCCTGTTCTATCTTCTCGATTAAACTTTGTAAATCTTGAATGGGCAAGAAAAAAGGATTATTTTCATTAGTATCTGTGCTAGCCAATTCTGTGTCTCTAAAAACAAAGCGTATAGGTTCTAATTCTTTACAAGCAATAGCATTTGTTTTTTTAGATATAAACCGAAAAACCCCATTACGCCAACTCCAAAAATCAGGAGCTTTTTTAATTAAGTTGACTAGAATTTGGTTAGTTACCCAAAGCACGATCGCAAAAGGAAATTCGCGTAATCCTTCCCGTGTCCACTGTAAATAACCAAAAAACTTTTCCTGTTCCGATTGCTCTTTTCCCAATCTGAGAAAATAAAGTTGCTCAGCACCCGTCACAGTGATCACCGCTGAGTTATGCTGACGCAGATATTCTTCTTGTTGCACAAGTTGATTAAGCGCAGCTTTCAAACTTGGCTCTTGACGTGCTAAAGTTACTCGATATGAATGGAAAGCAGGTTGTAATTCGGCTTCATATTGAGCAATAATATGATCACGAAATTTAGCATCATCGCAAACGGCAATCAATAAATTTAATCCTTGTTTTTGAGCTTCAATAGAAACGATTAAATCATCATAAGCATCTTGGTTTTCTCCATCATCTATAAATTCCTCACTCGACATGAATAACCCCCTGAACCTTCAAGCTTTCTATAATAATTGGGTGAACATCGTACCAAGTTTCATCAGTGCGATATTCCAAAACATACAGTCCATGCAGCAAATCTAAAAACTCTGTTTGTTTGGGATCATCAGGCATAAATTGCTTATAAACACTTTGCAAAATATCTATATCAACCTTTCCTAAACGTATAGAGAAATCATTGCGTATTTTATTAATTGCTTGGAATAAAATTTTATCATCAATAATAACTTCTGCTGTCGGGTTTCGCCGAATCATTCGCAAACAAATACGGCAACATTCTTTAGAAATCCGAATTAGCTCTCGCAACACACCACCACTGTATACAACAATTTTTTCAGATGTTTCCGCTGCTATTAATTCACTAGAAATCCGTTTTTGTAAAACTGCACCGAGAATCTTTGTTGCTTCAGAGCGTGGCTGAGCATTAGGCAGCCGATTTTTACCTTTTTCAAAGATTTTCAACACAGGCATTGCCACAACTTGGTCGTTAGTCTCAGTAGCAATTATTGTACTGATAAAGGTTTCGCGCAGTACAGCAATTGGGATAGTGTAGATAATCCGAAAATTCGGTTGGCAAAGAGCCTTAATATTGTCTCTGTAAATTTCGTTAACTCTTCCTAAATCAAGTTTATCTAAATCATCAATAATTACTAAGACATCTTGTTTTGTAGCCGCTTGAATCAGAGCAGCTATTTCGTTAATTCTGGCAACCAAATCTGATACTTTGCGCTCAAATTCTTGCTTAATTTCATCCCGAACAGTAGCATCAGCTTTTAATTTAGAGCTAATCAACTTTAGTAAATCAAACCCAATTCCGGCTTCTACCTGCAAATTTAACTCTTCAGTGCGAGTCCGGGTAGCAAACCACTGATAAAGAGCTTCCTTAGTTGATTGAGGAATTTCAACTCTACGTGCTTCCGCTTCGGTCATTAAATTAACTGCGATCGCAAACAAAATATTAATATGATTAACAGCCGACATCTCAATTTTGTCAGCAATAGAAAATAGAACTACAAAATATTTATTTTGAATTTGCCTACTAAACTCAGCTAACAAAGTTGACTTACCACATCCCCGATGCCCTGTAAAGACAATTTTGCCATCTCCATTCGGACTATCTTCAACTAATTGGTTAAGGTCTGCAATTAAATCATCACCATATTCCACTCTAAATCTTTCCATTTCGTTCTGTTCCATCAACGGGAACAGTTCGAGATTGCTGTATGCTTCTTGAAAGGCATTTAATAATTCTTGAGACATTGGATAGTGCCGTAAACGTGCTAACTATCCATATAATGGCTCATGATTTTTGCAGCAAAAGTTCAAGCAATGTTTAGGATAGAGTATGCCTACATAACTTCTAAAACTACGTTAATAAATAACTACTAAGTGAGTAGTATGTTATGTCTTAAAAAGAGATGCCCTAACCCCCAAATTTCAACCTATCAATAAGTAACAGAGGTCAATAATCAATAAGACTGAATGATAGATGATACATTCGATAATTTAGACTGAATGATAGATTATACAGATAACATCCTGAAAGCTACTTAACACATAAATAAAATAAAATTTTCAGTTAAAAAAATAAATTTTTAGTGTGCTTCGTATCATTCCCCTCTAGCCGATGCGATGGTAGCTGTTGTTACTATTAGTCAGTAGTCTGTCAAAGAATAATTGACGAGTACATTCTTTGTAGAGACGGCGATTTATCGCGTCTCTCTAACGTGTCAATTTTTTAGACGCGATTTATCGCGTCTCTACATGAAATAAAGCTCCGCGACTTCAAAACCAGCTTTTGTGACTTCAAAACCTGCTTTTGTGACTTCAAAACCTGCTTTTGTGACTTCAAAACTAGCTTTTGCGACTTCAAAACTAGCTTTTGTGACTTCAAAACTAGCTTTTGCAACTTCAAAACCAGCTTTTGTGACTTCAAAACTAGCTTTTTTCAACGAATTTCAGCAAATATACTCGTATTTATCTAGTTGGCTAATGCCATCCAATGCTTTTATAATTCTGTAACTTCACTGTGGCTGGTGCATCTGCTTATTGCGTATTCTGATGATATATAAATAACTCAGTGTGTAATCTCAGGGTTATTTATAAATTAATCCAAACAGGAAAACTATATGACGCAACGGAAACGAAACTCCATCGCACTGACCAAAGCTGAACGACGGATTGAAGGAATGCAGACAATTAACCCTGGGTTAGACTTTAGTAATGGGTTTTCAATTGCTACTTACAACACTAAAGTAATTGAGTTACGAGAGAAGCTAGCCGCTTATAATCAAGCACAAACAATAGTAGATAAGACACACAATGCATTAATAGAAGCAGAACGTGAGTTGAATACTTATTCTGAGCAAATGCTATTGAATGTTGCATCTCGCTATGGCAAAAATAGTGATGAGTATGGGATGGCTGGTGGAACGCGCAGGTCAGACCGTAAAAAAGCACGTCCAGTAGTAAACCAAACAGTGACATCTGTGAAGTAATTGTTTGGACTCGCCCCTTCTTTAGATAAGGGTGCGTTGTCACAAAGGTCAACGCACCATTAAAATTAATATAAAGCTAATCAAACTCTTTTTTACAAGAAAGCCCTAATGCTACAGACCCCATCTAAATCGATAACTTTAGATGAGTTTCTCAAGCTACCAGAAACAGAACCTGCTAGCGAATATATTGATGGACAAATCATCCAGAAACCAATGCCACAGGGTAAGCACAGCACGATTCAAACCGAGTTTTCTACTACTGTCAACGTAATTCTTAAACCTCAACAGATTGCACGAGCATTTTCAGAGTTACGTTGCACATTTAATGGACGATCAATAATTCCAGATGTGTCTGTGTTTACTTGGGGTAGAATTCCCCGCGACGAAAAAGGCGAGGTTGCTAATACCTTTTTAATAGCTCCTGACTGGACAATTGAGATTCTCTCACCTGACCAAAGTCAAACAAAAGTTACCAAAAATATTTTGCGTTGCCTCAATTTTGGCACTCAAATGGGTTGGTTAATTGATCCAAATGAGCAAACAGTATTTGTTTATCTTCCCAAGCAGCAACCAGAAGTATTTGATGAACTACAGCAAAAACTTCCTGTTCCATCTTTTGCTAATGAGTTAAATCTGAGCGTGGCGTCTGTTTTTGGTTGGTTATTAGAGTAATTTTTTCACAGATTTGGTTGTGATGTTTGATGGCGATCGCTTCAGATTCTCCTTTTTCCAATGTTTGCTTCAAGAGTTGAGCAAGCGGTTACGGTAATTGCTGGAGATGTCGAGAGGGAGCAGGTAGCCCAATCTTCTCAACATGAAAATTAATACTAACGAAGTTGATTCTCTCGCCCGTGATAGATGCGTAGAATAACGTAGTGAATTATAAAGCCGTATTTACCAAAAGAAACTAAAAGTTTTCGTAAGCCTGCTATTTCATCTACAATCGCACCTCGACGAGGATTCTGCTGTAGGCTCTCACCTGAAGAAACAATTGCTTGTATTGCGCGTGCTGCCGCATCAGTATTATTCGGTTTTATTACAGTCAATGAATTACAGCAAATTTTGTCAACCGACTTGACATGAAACACCAAAAACATAACCCCTCTCCGCCACCGGAAAGGGGTTAATCACTGCCAAACTCAGCACTACATTGTACAGACGCGATTCATCGCGTCTCGATTCATCGCGTCTCGATTCAGCACTATCTACTAATAAGCGTCTTGCAACTCGTAAAAATCAGGTGAGACATAATCCTTCCGCAAAGGCCAACCTACCCAATCTTCCGGCATCAAAATCCGCTTGAGATTTGGGTGTCCTTCGTAGATAATGCCGAACATATCGTAAGACTCGCGCTCTTGCCAATCTGCGGTCTTCCAAATCCAGTACACTGATGGCACAGTGGGGTTTTCTCGTGGTAAGAACACCTTAACCCGAACTTCTTCAGGGCGATCGCTATTATCACCGACTTTAATCAAGTGATATACACTCACCAATTCCTGTCCTGGCCCAAGGTCAACACCACCTTGAAACTGGAGATAATTAAACCCATAAGCATACAAGGCTGTAGCGGTGGGGAGCAAAAAATCTGGCTCCACCTTAATTATCTCTACCCCGTTCTTGTCTGGTTCTAAAAACTCATGGTCAAAACCATTTTCTGTTAACCACTGAGAAACTTTACCCGCTTTTACCAAGGACTCTTCTTTGGCTGCCGGTACTGGTTTAGATTCTTCTTCAGCCACGGGTTTGTTCCTCCTTTTGCGCCTTTGCTGTGAGCAGCGCAGGTGGTATCGGCATACCAATCGCTTCTGTCAATTCCTTCGGCGGTACAGAGCGAGTTTCTGACTGCATATACTTACCAGTTAAAATTTGCTCAACTGGCTTTAGATTATGAGTCGTGCTGTAGTAGCGGTGGGTTTGCTTGATTTTACCCCGCTCTTGCATCGAATCATTGGTGATCTTCTTCCGCAGCTTAATAATCGCGTCGATAATTGCTTCGGGACGAGGAGGACAACCAGGCAAGTACACATCCACAGGAATCAGTTTATCAACTCCACGCACTGCCGTAGGAGAATCAACGCTGAACATCCCGCCAGTAATCGTACAAGCTCCCATCGCAATTACATACTTCGGCTCTGGCATTTGTTCATAAAGACGCACCAGTTGGGGAGCCATCTTCATAGTGATTGTGCCTGCCGTAATAATTAAATCGGCTTGACGAGGACTAGAGCGAGGAATTAGTCCAAAACGGTCAAAGTCAAATCGTGAGCCAATTAAAGCTGCAAACTCAATAAAGCAGCAAGCAGTGCCAAATAGCAACGGCCACAGACTAGAAAGCCGCGCCCAGTTGTAAAGATCATCAACCGTCGTCAGAATGACATTTTCTGAAAGGTCTTGAGTGACTGTGGGGCGCTCAATGGGGTTGATGATTCGCTCTTTGTCCTGAGTTGTTAAGTTAGAATTCAAGACCATTCCAAAGCTCCTTTACGCCATGCGTAAACTAAAGCGACTACAAGAATTGCAATAAAGACTAGCGCTTCAATAAATGCCAATAACCCCAGACGATGGAAAGCTACCGCCCAAGGATACAAGAACACCGTCTCCACATCAAAGACGACGAAGACCAAGGCAAACATGTAGTAGCGGATATTAAACTGAATCCAGGCTCCCCCAATGGGTTCCATGCCAGATTCATAAGTAGTGCGTCGTTCCGGGCTGGAACCACTGGGTCGTAGGAGCTTGGACGCTGAGAGTGCTAGGGCAGGCACTAGGCTACAGATTATGAAGAAGCCTAGAAGGTACTCGTAACCGCTGAGGACAAACACAATGAATATCTACCGCTTATAGTGTAAATAAGGCTGTTACTTTCTTTTACATTATATCTTTTTGACTTTTCTGAAATCTAAGAAACAGATGCACTTCAGGTATTTGATTCGTTTTGGTAGATGATAGAAAAGCCTAACAATTATGTCATAATTTTTAACGTATATTTAAGATTTTTTCTCTGCGAGGCCTTAGCCATGAGCGAACCATCTGTTGAGACTCCAGTGCTAGACCGCTATGAGTGTCGCGCCTGCGGTTATGTTTACGAACCCGAAAAAGGCGACGACAAGCATGATATTGCTTCAGGGACAACCTTTGCAGAACTGCCTATAAATTGGCGCTGTCCAGTTTGTAGTGCTAAAAAGACCGCTTTTGCCAACATCGGCCCAGCAGGTACAGCTTCCGGTTTTAAAGAAAATCTCGGTTACGGTCTTGGTGTCAACAACCTAACGCCAACCCAAAAGAATATCTTGATTTTTGGTGCTTTGGCTCTTGGCTTCTTGTTTTTTATCAGTCTCTACGGCTTACAATGACACTTGTTACCTTTTTGACCTACCTCGGAGGGTGGCCACTGCTTTAAGGTAAACCTTTTAGAGAACCCCTACACAAATTTAGAAACAACTAAGAGATACTGATGCATTCATTTGTGAGAAGTTGGCAACGAATATTTGCCTTGTTAATCGTAGTCCTCATATGTATAGGTTGTAGCAAAGTTCCCTCCGTTAGCTATAACCCCTGGAAAATTATTTCTGTGCCGACAGACTCGAATCTGCTCGATATTTCCTTTACTGGTAATCCTCAGCATGGCTATTTAGTAGGTAGCAACGCTACACTTTTGGAAACAAATGACGGTGGTTATACTTGGAAACCTTTAACGCTAGAACTGGACGAGCAAAAGTATCGCTTTGACTCAGTAAGTTTTGTGGGTAAAGAAGGCTGGATTGCTGGAGAGCCAGGGCTGCTACTGCATACTACTGATGAAGGTAGTTCTTGGTCACGCATTCCCTTGAGCGAAAAGCTACCCGGTAGCCCGATCGCAATTAAGGCACTAGCCGAGAATACAGCTGAGATGGCTACTGATGTTGGAGCAATATATCAAACTACGGATGGCGGCAAAAACTGGAAAGCTAAGGTGGAGTCAGCTGTTGGTGTAGTGCGTAACATCGAACGTTCTGCTGATGGCAAATATGTTGCCGTTTCTGCTAAAGGTAACTTCTACTCAACTTGGGAACCAGGACAAAATGCTTGGGTTCCTCATAACCGCAATAGTTCGCGACGAGTAGAAAATATGGGTTTTGCTGATGGTGGTCAGTTGTGGATGCTAGCAAGGGGAGGTCAAATTCAGTTTAGCGATCCAACTAAACCTGACGAATGGCAAAAAGCGCAATATCCAGAACCTTCAACCAGTTGGGGTTTACTGGATTTGGCATATCGCACACCCAATGAAGTTTGGATAGGTGGTGGTAGCGGTAATTTGCTACGCAGTACTGATGGTGGCAAAACCTGGGAAAAAGACCGTGAGGTCGAAGAAGTAGCTGCTAATTTGTACAAGATTGTTTTCTTGAAGCCAGATCAGGGATTTATCATTGGCGATCGCGGTGCTTTACTGAAATATATCCCACCTGAAACAACTTCCCCGCCAGAACCAGCTTAGTAACCAAAGAGGCAAAGCAGCCGAAGAGAATAACTAATACCCAACGCCCAATACCAATTTCTGAGAAGGACGTTGCAAGTTGTAACTCTTTCTAAACTTTGTAGGATAATAAACTCAATAACACTCTTTGTGAAGGTAGGGAACTAAATGTCAGGTACTACTGGAGAACGTCCGTTTTCGGACATCATTACCAGCGTTCGTTACTGGGTGATTCACAGCATCACCATCCCAGCATTATTCATTGCAGGTTGGCTATTTGTCAGCACAGGGCTGGCTTATGATGCGTTTGGTACACCCCGTCCCGATGAGTATTTCACACCAGCGCGCCAAGAAGTGCCAATTGTGAAAAACCGTTTTGAAGCTAAAAAGCAAGTTGAACAATTTATCGGAAAGTAGTTTGAGATCATGACTAGCGGCAATAACATCAATAATCAACCAGTTACCTATCCAATTTTTACGGTTAGATGGCTTGCAGTTCACACCTTGGGTGTACCAACTGTGTTCTTTTTAGGCGCGATCGCCGCAATGCAGTTTATTCAACGCTAGGAGAAATTTATGGAAAGATCGCCCAATCCTAATAATCAACCGGTTGAACTAAACCGGACTTCATTGTACCTAGGACTTCTACTAGTTTTTGTTCTGGGTATACTATTTTCCAGTTACTTCTTCAACTAATTAGAAGTACCGTTGTTAATCTTTGTTTATTGATCGTGTGTTGATTTGTTGTTAAGGGAGGAGAAAAGCTGTGTCTGGAAGTGGGAGAATTCCCCTGTGGGTCGTCGCTACGGTCGCAGGTTTAGGTGTAATTACTGTTTTAGGCATTTTCTTTTATGGTGCCTACGCCGGACTCGGTTCTTCGATATAACAATAGTCTGAACCGAATCTTATAGGGTCTGAATTTTCTAGTAATTGTTGAAAAATCAGCTTAAAAAAACCGCCTATCTTCATGAGATAGGCGGTATTAATTTTTAGTCAATAGTCTAGAAAAGTCTACGGCGGACTTGATCACAATTGCTTACCCAACAACTTGACTAATGACTATTGACTACATCAGCTGGCATCGCTGATATCATCGCTTTCCATATATAAAAATAGAAATGCGAAGACCACACCGGGCAAAATCCAACCAATTGTGTAAACCAAGATAGAAGGCAAAAATGGAGCTGCCATAGTAAAGATTCCTGTTTAATCACACTACAATTCAAAATGAGCTTACTGCAAATTCAGCCTGATTTTTGAAATTCTCAAGATTTTTAACACAGACTATTTTTGCAGCATCTTCACATACCCAGTAGTTCATCTAGCTGTAAAGTCGGCAAGTCGGGAGGAATCACAGTCCGCACTATTGTGACTTTGTGACTCTCTTGTTGAGTTACCATATCTAGAGCGATCGCCTCTAAGCGAATTTCTAAACAGCCAAAGGGAATATTTAATTGAGTTATCACTTCCAACCCTCCCCAGGAGTTAGGCAGCAAATTTGTCAGCAAATGGGGGCCATCTAGCAACCAGCGAGTTTGGTAATCCTCAACCCATAACTTAACAACAACTTGCGGGTGTACATCAGGCATTTCTACGCGCACTGTTATAGACTTGCCAGCAATCAGTTCGCCCCCTGGCACATACAACTGTGGAATTGGCAAAGGCTCAATTATTGCCGCAATCATAGGCAAGGAATGAGATAAATTTAACAGTGGTTGCGCCTCTTGTTCAGAAAGTTGGTTACTTATGACATCGGCTGGTAATTCATTATATGTATCATCTATAACAATTTCTTGCGCCAACCAAGCTGATATTGTCTTAATAAGAGAAGAAGGCGGTAGTTGTGGTAATGGATGCTGTAAAAATGAAGATTCTTCTGACACATTTTCTGTTTCTGCGTATCCCTGTGTCTCCATCTCCTCTACTTCCACCAAGTTCGTGTCTGCCTTTGTCTGTGTTTCAGTATCTAAATTTAATGACAAGTTGACATCAACAGTCACAGTTTCAGAACTTAGCGAAACCAACGTCTCTTGGGCTGGAACATAGTTATCGTCGTCTTGGTACTCCAAATTGATAGATTCAGGCGAATATCCTTGACTTTGCATCCACTTCTTGATCAGGGGTGACGAGTGGGAGTTAACCGCTGTGATGGATTCTGCACTAGAAAAGGTTACGTCGGCAATAGATTCATCAAGAAACTCTGCACTCGACGGAGCTGATACTTCTGAAACTTCAACAGATTCATTCTGGAATTGGATATTGTCTGTTACTAATTCCGGTGTATTTTTATCCTCTGCTACAGTTGTGTCCAACTGCGAAAAGTCCTCAGCAACTTGAAATTCCAAGGCATCTGGTACATTGTTTTTTACTTCTTCCCTACTATCTGGCAAAGCTTTTAGCCGTCTCAAGTATGGAAAAGTTGGGTTGAGCATTGGCACTCTACGATGCCTAATAACCAACTGCTCCAGATTGATGGCAGCCATAGGAGTATGCTGCTCCACAGGTTCCTCCTGTGTAGATAGTTCTGTAACAAGAGCAGTAACAGTGAGCGCCGAAGTCATCGCGGTAGTTTGGCTAGAAGGCAACTTTGGCAATTGAGGCGAATGCTCAGTTGCGGAATTCTTGAGTATGGATGCTCGTAAGGCGGCTTCTCGCAAAACTCGCGGGTTAATTCGCGGTGGTAAGGGTTTATTTGGGGATGGATTAAATATTTGAGACTGTTCTGTTTTTGCGGCTTTAACCAGATTGAAAAGTTCTAAATCGAGACTGACAGATGACTCTGGCTCTGTAAAGGCAGTAGGTGGTACTGATAATGCGCTAGATTCTGACACTTTTGGTGTACTAGGCTTTGCTACTACTGTCATTGCCAGTAATTCTGTTACATCTGCTGTAATTGTGAAGAATTGGCTAGCTAATCGTATAACTTCACCAAGATCAGTAAGTCCACCATATAAACAGATATCTGCCAAAATTAGTTTAGATTCACAGTCAACAGGAACATCTATTGAGGTGTTGATAGTAAAGGGCAGCACTTGATCGGGTAAGGATTGCCGTACCTGAGACAGGATTTCTGACTCTAGAGGCGATCGCAGTTCAATTCCTAGTTCGAGCGCACAGAGGCTCTTTACGGATAATGTTTCAGCTAAATCTAAATCTGTCTCTTCCTTTAGTTCAACGTGCCCATTGATTGTGAGAGCTTGCCCCCAACGAGCAACATAAGTTTCCTGATCTAAAGTTAGTGATAATGGTAGCGGTGGTTGTGTTGTTATAGAATCCGTCACCGTTTCATCTTCCAGCAAGGGTTCAGAAGCGGGTAGAGCTAATTCTATCAAGTTTTGTAAAATCTGTTCTGCCGTCTCACCTTTAAGCCAGACAGGGCTGACAGGCTGATCGATTTCTTTAGTTTCATCTAATAGATTAGTATTGGTAGGACTGCTGTCTATAACAATTCCCTGTTCTGTAGGAATTGCAATGGCGTCATCTAAAGTAATTGCGGTTTCTGCTTGGGCAGTGGATACCAAGTTAGGATCAGAAATAGTATCTGAGTAATCAGGAACTAATGGTTCCCAGGTAGACTTGTGTAGCGGAGCTTCTCGTTTATTAGTTGAGTTGGCAGATAATCCAGTAATGTAGTCATGCGTAGAATTGGATTCTGCATTTTCCCCTTCTCCTCCCCTATTCCCCTCCATTTTCTGGGGTAAGACTTGCAGTAGAACCCTGTATTGCCAGGATTTGCCCAGTAGCTCTGACATCAAGTCGCCAGAGCAGCGCAATTCCCAAACTCCCGGATTGAAGTAGGTAAAGGGAATTACCGCCATTAAGCCTTCAGAGTTAGTGCGACGCGATCGCCTAAAAATTCGCCGCTTTGGTGGAATTTCTTGGGTTGAAGAGTGAGAAACCCGCACTTCCACATCTGTATTAGGAAGGTTAGAACGAGCCAAAACTCTATATTCACCTTCCAAAATTTCTACATTTGGCGATTCCAGGGTATGCCAGGAGCGATCGCCCTGTTTTTGTATCAGAAATTGCCAGTGTTCCATTATAAGTTATGCCCAGACCGAAGAGCCGCTGAGTAATATTTTGCATTACCTTGCTTGCAAGTTTACCTCAGCAATTTATAATTGCATCACCTAATTATGATGCTTTGATTTACACACTGGCAAAACTGACTTGAGTGTAGCAAGTCAAGGTTTCAAAACACTTTTACTTACCTAACTTTTGGCACTTTACCTGGGCGCGTAAAGCCAATCTCAGTGTGTCGCAGTTTGGCATCTGACTAATGCAACGCCATTTTGTGAGTTTCTCCCCTCGATTCTTTGGGGAAATTGATATTAACTCAAATTGTCAGAAGACAAGATAGCGATTTTGATAGTGAGTCAAAATTTCGTTGACGCGTTGCCGACTTTCTAAACCAGAGTTGGCTGTCCAATAAATCCACAAACCACCAATTTGACTTTGATTATAATCAAACTCTTGGGATAACTGAGGAATCAAATCCACTTCTACCCCTTCCACTTGACACAAATGAGCTGCTATCTCTCTATAAACTGCTAAAGGCAAACCAGCAAATTCAATTTTTTCCTTGTTCTCCATCTTTAATAAAGCTCCAGCAGTAACAATATTTTAAAGCGGCATTGCCATCAAAACAGAATTATTAATAGCAGATGCAGCCGATGGCGTTGAGTTGGCAGGGCTTTCCCCTACCATTTTGGCAACCTCAATACCATATTGTTCCAGAATCACGACAGGGTTATAGCCTTCGTTCATTTCAATACGTTTAATCAGCACACCGTTCGCCAATCGCTGTCCCGCCTGCACATAACGACTTGTCGGCTCATTCGGTACTTTGATAATTGCCTGGGGTTCTCTACCAATTAGAACTACACCAGTCACAAGAACTGCCTTTGCTAACTCAGGTTGTGCTGGTGGTGGTAACACAGATACTAGAGTAGGGTTGGGGATAACTTGAGGCAAAACCCTAGGTAGAACTGAAGTTAAGCTAGTGCCAGGTCTTTTTGCTATTTGTACCGAAGAGTTTTTATTTTTTTGTTGATTTAAAGCTGTGCTGCTGACTGGAAGTTTTCGGCTTACTATCGATGCAGTAGGTAGGCGAGGCAATACAGGCACAGGTCTTGCAGCTGTATTGTAGGGCATTGTGGAAACCGTCTGTCCGGCAATTTGGGCAAACGGGTCAGTCCGCCCTTTTGATACCACAACTACTCGCTCTGTGGCATTAGTCGGTTGAATCAGGTTAAGAGTTGCAGAAGCAACTTGTGAAACCTGTTTGGCAGGCACTACTGGATTTTTAAAAGATTGAATTGCTTGTGACTTTGCTGCCGTTTGGGGAATTGGTGTAGGATTAATCGCTTGTGGTGTTTCTTCAGAAGCACATCCAGCGATCGCCAAAGTTAAAATGGCTGCAACTGCAATTTTGGAATTTTTGCCCATGAGTTTTTCTCAAAAGCCATTAGAAAATTTACTTGTGGAAAGCAACATGCCTGAAATTAGTATCAAAGGCGAAGTCTGTTCCTTTATAACCTAATTTTTTGCATTTCAAGGGTTATTTTTAGCACTAATAGCTCAGCATAACTGCGGTTTGAGTTTGTTTGCAGTTAATCTTCTGCTACACCCATAAGGTGTTTCATCAAATCCAGACCTTTCTTGACTCTACGGGAAACCGTTACCACACTAATCCCCAAATGTTCTGCTACTTGTTTTTGTGTCAAATCTTGTAAAAAGACACATTCCAATACTTCGCGGGTGCGTTTTTCGAGTTGCAGCAGTGCTTGTTGTAGGCGAAGTTGATCTTCTTGTGCTAGTTGAAAGCTACGGTAGTGAGGATCTGGAACCAATTCTCCTAGACAAGTAGCACCTTCTTCTCCATCTTGCACTGGCACATCTAAACTCAAAGGAGCACGATTAACCCATGCTAATTTAATTTCTTGCCATTCGTTTGGAGAAATTTCCAGTGCTGCTGCTAATTCCGAGTCGGTAGGTTGGCGATTGTATTTCTCACGCAAAGAACGTGAAACCCCTATTGCCTGCTGTTGTAGCGCTAACCACCGCCGAGGGATTCGTACGGTGACACCTTTGTCTCGGAGGTAGTGTTGAATTTCACCCCGAATATAAGGAATGGCATAGGAACTGAATGCATGCCCTTTGGAAATTTCAAATCTTTCAATAGCTCTAATTAAACCCAAACAGCCAACCTGGAGCAAATCCTCGTAGCTTTCATGACATTGATTTAGCCAATAGTGAGCTTCTTTTCTCACAAGTCCAAAATTGAGTTTAACCAGTTGATTGCGAACATTTTCTGACCGGGATTGCTGATACTCTCGCAACAACTGCCATATTTCATGTTTCAGTTCATTGGTGACTGTGGTAGGCATAGCACCATTTTTATTTAGTAAATAAATAGTCAATTTCTATTTTTAAACTCAGCTTTGATTACACGATATAAAATAAAATATCGCGCTAAATGTCTTAGTAAATTATGTGGCATATAAAAGAGTTTTTATAGGATAAATGCCATAATTGAATTGACATTGAGCAAAATTTAAATGGACGAAACTGATATTTATATTTGGTATGTCATGTAGTTTTTTTAAACCACATAGAAACAAAATATAAAATTAGTTACTAAATATCAAACCGAGATTGTACTTAATTTTATTAATTAATTCTGGAATTAACTTGTAAATACAAAATTATATTGTTCAGAACTTTGTTGGATGAGTAAAAGTTGCATTCACTGTAAAATTACGTATTTGCTCAAATGATATTCATCCAATCTTTAGAAAATACTGCTACAAAGCGGAAATATTTCTGTATATTCACTTAAGTCAATAAAAAAAGGGCGAGATGCCCCTTGTTGTACTTCAGTTCGTAGCCATTTAGTAAAAAAGCCGTCTATTACCCTGAAAAAACCTATCCATTAGCCACATTTTTTTAACAATCTTGTAACCCTTATTTTATAAGGCTCTCAAGTATAACTGAGATTTTCTCGCTTTTTTGACAAATCAGACCTGATTATTCTCGACAAAAACTCAATTTTATTGAGAATTAGACACGAAGATATAAAGGTTTGATTATTGATGAGCGTAGACACAAAGACAATTCCAAGAGCAGGCTTACTGCGCTCAGAACTTCGGGAGTGGTTTGTCATCAAACATAGCGATCGCAAATGTTAATAAAGATCTGAGTAATGGATAGCTTTTCAGAGAAGTAAAAGAGTTAAGTTTTGTGATGAAACCTGATGCTTACAGAATTGTAATTCTGTGCTAGTCAGTTGCATTACTCAAGAGCATTTAGCCACGAGTCGGCTCAACTCGGCCATAGAATAAACCACGAATCTTGACTTCTTTTGGTTCACCAGCACCTAAATCGGTATCAGATGGCTGTTCGCTCTCAAAAGTACCAGCAATTTCACCACTAGAGCTATCGATTTTAGCTATTTGCAGAGAAATTTTGCCATCAAGAATTTCAGCACGTTTAACGTTAGTGCGGGTGAGTTCTTCATCATCCGCTTGGGCGGGGAGAGCCACGGCATTATCGTAGCCACTAACAACACCACGACCTTTAGGATCTAGGAAGGCAGCACCACGATATGAAGGAACCTTGAAAGTACCTTCAAAGTCCGTGGAGGTATTAATACTGGTCAAATTGGGTTGTGTTTGAGCAACCAAGTTTTTGATGGTGAACAGGAAAGGTACTCGCTCACCACCAGGAAGTTGCACAGTGATAGCTTGGAAGTCAAGACCATCAGTTTCCACAAAGGTCAAGCTATTATCTGGGTTGATTTTCAGGTCGCCTTGCACCTGGTCAATAGTGGAAGTATATCTGGTCAACAATTTGCCAGCAACAAATTCTGCTTCTTGGCGTTTATTAGCAGGTTCTTCTTTGACAAAGAAACTAGTTGGTTCCAAGCAAAGTTCTTTGATGGCATAGGACTGGCTAGCATCAAGGGGAATCGAACCACGACGTGTTTCTGCTAGTTGTGGGCATTTGTTAGCTAAGCCAGTGCCTCGAATTTGTTCGTAAGTAAGCACATCTCTACCACTACTAGTAGAAGAACCATCACTACAAGCAGTTAGTAGCCCCAGGCACAAAGCCAAGAATCCAACAATTAAAGCGCGATACCTCATGATCAACCTCAATTTCAAAAATTAATTTCTAAGTTGTAAAACTGCTTTGGATGTGTGTCCCTAGGGGAGCAAAAACCAGCAGTTTCACTGTTGGTGGCATTTATTAGAGTTGGGCGCGTGGATGAGCAAGCTCCGACGCAGAGCAGCATAAGTGCTTGCCTCTAAAAGCGCGAAGAGAGGTGTCTGCTTCACGCTTGGCTCTTGCTCGTGGCAAAAGCTGTGTCGCCCTCATTCTGTATTATGTATGTGTTGCCACTACATACAACCCATTGTTTGATGGGTAAATCAGCCAGATCATACGATTTTTTTTAACTCAAAATCAAAGCACTCCAGTCTTAAGTAAGAACGCTGTGATCGCATCTAGCTCATTTGGAGGGTTTAGTAAACATCATCGCTCCCTTTTAGAAGCGATCGCAATTGCCTTTTAACTTCGATCTAGACTTGACTATACCCAGCCCCTACTAAGACAGTACAACGATGGTGAACTAAAATATCAGTCAGTAAGGTGAGCCGAGAAAAATCTCTTTAGAACCCTCTATAAGCCTGCTGAAGGTTCATATTCTGTGCTCTTTTAGGAACTCATAGCAGGTCGTTAATAAAGCAAGGGCTTGGGCAGAATTTTGAGGGTAGGGTGTAAAAGATTGGAAAAACACTACATCCTTCACCCAGTTTTAGAAGATAATTCTGCTGCGTCAGTCATGTCCTTGGTATAAAGTGACAAACAGAAAATTAACAATCTCTTGTAAATTTGAGTTGACTTCATTTACACGGAAAGGGTGGCATGAGCAACGACAAAAGTTTTGAATCAGGAAAATTGTCCTGTAACGTGCAAGCGATCGCAACTGTGGTACATGAAGCGGCTCAGAGTTGTCAAGGAGATACTGTAGCTCTTTTGGCTTTGCTGCGGCAGTTGGAGCAGTTACACCGAGAAATTAGGGATGGGGCTTTTCAAAAGAGTTTGCCTGATAATCGTCGGCAACTCTACTCACTACTGAAAGATATTGAGTCTGAGGGGGGCTGGCCCTATATTGAGCGTATGAGACTACAGGCATTTTTAGCGAATTTTCCTCAAGAAGCAACTGAAGAAAACAGTGATCTCAAAAACAGTGATGATGTATTGATTAGCGATCGCTCCTTTGAGTGGTAAACTCGAAACTTATTTCGAGATTTCAATTAACAACCCTAAATGCCTCATCAGCAGCAGCTAAATTGATAGTGATTGCTCGTTGAGGCTTCAGGGCTGAGATAAAAGTAAAAATTTATACATAACCAATCAAGCGAATCTAAATTTAGGAATTGTGGGTAATGCCATTACAAAGAAAGCGATCGTGCCCTTCAACATTGCGGTTGTGTTTTAGGTAATTACCCACCAAATTGCAACTTTGAACAAGCAGGTCATCAAGATCCAAATTCCACATAATTATGGTGTTGTCATCACTAGCTGATGCCAATGTTTGACCATCAGGGCTAAAGCTAACGCTTAATACAGGAGCGCGATGCCCGTTGAGAATTTTAATTAATTCACCTTCACGGCTCCAAAGTTTGACTGTGCTGTCCCAATTGGCGGCGGCGAGCAGTTCCCCATTGGGACTGAAAGTAACAGCATTGACGCTATCGCTGTATCCCTTTAACAAAGTTTTTAACAACGTACCATCTCTTTCCCACAACCTAACTGTGTTATCCCAGCTAGCAGAAGCTAGCAACTGGTCAGTAGGACTAAAGCTCACACCTAATACCCAGCTGTCATGGGGCAAAAAAGTTTTGATCAAAGTACCGTCCCGCCGCCAAAGTTTTACAGTTTGGTCATCACTGGCTGAGGCTATAACTTGACCATCGGGACTGAAATTCACGCTATTCACTCGCGCCTCATGTCCTACCAAGGTTTTTAGCAAGCGACCATCACGGTTCCAAAGTTTCACTGTCTTATCCAGACTAGCTGATGCCAACAGTTGACCATCTGGGCTGAAGTTGACGCCCGTCACGCCATCACTATGTCCTTGGAGAGTCTTGATTAAAGTACCGTCCCGCCACCAAAGTTTCACAGTTTTGTCATAACTACCTGAAGCCAGTATTTTTCCATTTATATTAAAAGTGACACTGGTAACTCTATCTGTGTGCCCCACTAGAGTTTTGTATAGTTGGGTTTTAACCTCGCCGCTACTAGTATCTCTTTGCCAGAGTTTCACCGTGCGATCGCGACTACCAGAAGCCAACATCTGACCATCGGGACTCCAAGCGACGCTCAAAACTCGATCCTGATGTCCCTTGAGAGTTGGTAGTTTTGGCGTATCCAGACTCCACAGTTTCATGCTTTTGTCATGACTTCCTGATGCCAGTAATTTGTTATCTGGGCTGAAAGCCACGCTGACAACAGCATCGTTGTGTCCTTTGAAAGTTTTGAGTAATGTGCCAGTGATACTCCAGAGATTGATAGTATTGTCTTCACTTGCAGAAACTAACTTTTCACCATTAGAACTGAAGCTTAGGCTCCAAACTGTACTGGTATGTTGCTGCAAGGTTTTATAAGTACGAAAGTCCCAACTGTCTTTACTACTGTACTCCCGCCGCCAAAGTTTCACTGTTTTGTCTCGGCCTGTAGACGCTAGTAGCTCACTATTAGGGCTGAAAGTAACAAAGGTCACACTCTGGTGATGCCCTTGCAAAGTTCTGACCAAGCTACCGTCCCGTCGCCAAATTTTCACTGTCTTGTCTTCACTGGCTGAGGCAATGAATTGACTGTCAGGACTAAAGCTTACCCAGTTAACCCACCCTTTATGTCCCCTAAGTGTTTTGACTAAGCTACCGTCCGGGCGCCAGAGTTTGATGGTTTTATCCTTACTACCAGTAGCGAGCAACTCCCCATCAGAACTAAAACTGACGCTATAAACCCAATCTCCTTGTCCTGACAAGGTTTTGAATGGCTGTGGGTTAAATTCACCTGTAATTGGGTTTTTACGCCAGATTTGTACAGTTTTGTCGAGGCTGGCTGAAGCTAATCTTTGACCATCTGGGCTGAAGCTGACACTAGTAACAGCATCGGTATGACCTTTGAGGGTTTGGAGTAAAGTGCCATCAGGATGCCATAGTTTCACCGTCTGATCTCGACTGCCTGATGCCAATAACTTTCCATCAGGGCTGAAAATTACACCCCAAACTGTATCTGTATGCCCTTCTAAGCGATTTACCTCCGTTAGTCCGTAAACTGCCTGTTGGATGGCTGTCACCACTCGCATTCGGGTTTCTGGTTGGACTTTGTTTGCTTGTTTAAGTCTTCTCCAAGCCCGTAAACTTTCTAACAAAGCATCAAATTCCTTATTAGAAGCAAACAGGGCTTCACTGACCGAGGCGATCGCACTAATTTTAAAGTTGGTTTCACTGTGTTCAGCTCTTAGAGTTTGGCTAATTGCTGCTCTTTTTTGTAAGTCAGCTTGCCACCATAATGCCGCTATCGTCCCTCCCATCATTGCTAAAACTGCGCCTGCTATTCGTGCTTCTCGTAGTCGTCGTTGTAATACTAAATTGAGTTGTTCTTGACTTAGTTTTTGGGCTACTTCGGCTCTAGTTTTTTCAATCTTTACTTTTTCTAATTCGGCAACCATACCATAGTTATTTTTTTGGCGAATTGGTTCCACTAGATAATCGTGGACTAGCTGGTAGCGATCGCCTAACTCTTCTCGAACTCGCAACACTAAACCTGAACCAACCAAAATTTCTAAAATCAATTCCCAAGCTGGGTCAAGGTTTGATATTCTATCACTATGGTTATTGTTTCCTAATGTAGTTATTAAATCAGCTTTGGTCTTTAGTGGTCGTGTCCCTTTTTCATCAGTTAACTCAAATAATAATTTCCAACTGAACTCTTCATTTTCTTGACCGCAGTCTTTGATCACTTCTTCAAGCCAACGTTTCACTAGTTTTATCGAGCCGCCGCAAAGCTTGTATTGTTTAAGTGTGGTAATGTTTTCTGCTTGCAGCTGAGCGCCGACTATTTGTAATTCAATTGGATGTACTTCGTCTAATTCTCCTGCCAAATCCTTTACCAATTGATTAATTAATTCGTCACTTAATTCATAATGCGAACGTTGAGTAAGACTGTGAATTATAGTTATTGCATCTTGGCTAGAAAATTTACCTAAATAATAACGAATATCTTTATCAAGAATGTTTTTATTAATTACATCTAAATCATTTAAACCATTGCCATATTCTTTGTTTAAACGTTCAAACTCTAATAAATAGTGTAGATAATCTTCTCTCAATGAAAAAATAATTTTTACAAATGGAATATTCAAACATTCACTAAAAAATTTATAAAATTGTCTTCTTTCTGATAGAGAATTGCTAATAAAGAAAAACTCTTCAAATTGATCAAAAATAATAATTATTGTAGAATTATGCTCAGTCAAAAAACGTATTTGTTCAATTATTTTAGTCGCTGTATTTTCTATATCATTAAATATTTCAATATGTGTTAATGCATTGTTAACACTGCTGCCCAAAGCTGTAATCCAATCAGTATAAACAGATATAACAATTGGTATAGGAATGCGTTCACCAATGACTTTTCCTTTCAAAGCTGGTACTAAACCAGCTTTAATAACTGAACTTTTACCAACACCTGATGGCCCATGAATTATTGTGAGTTTGTAGTCAGCACGAGTAATTCTTTCAATCAATCGATTGACATCTTGCTGTCGTCCAGAAGCAGATATTTCTTGGGCAACTTCTTCGGGAATAAAGGATATTTGTTGTGGCTCTAAAACTGAGTTAATTCTATAATGTTGAGGTTGTAATTGACTGGCTCCAATGAAAGCACGAAAGCCATATTGATGTTCTATTTGAATTTTTTCTTGCTTAAGGCTAAAGGCTTCTGTATAGTTACGACGCTCACAAAAGTAAAGCGATCGCAACTCCTCTAAAATCTCCAAGTAAAGTGACGGTTCATGTTGTAGCTCACATACTACTTTTGCCCATTCTAGGTTGTTGATGGCTTCCTCCCACTCACCTAAATGTCGCTGTGTACGTGCTAACAACAAAAGGTACCAACTTTCTTGTTGCCGTGAAACTTCTGTCGCTGTTTCTGAGATAGAAAGTGCCGTATTTGCTAATTCATGAGCTAGTACCCAATTTGATTCAGAGGCCGCTACATATGCTAAAAAGCCATAATCTTGAGCAACTTGCGCTGAAGTTCCGTAAGTTTTATGCAGTCGTAATGATTTTTGAGCTAATTCTTTTAAGTCTTCCCAAGCTTGTAAGCGTTGCATACTTTCACAAGCAGGCAAAATAAATTTGGCAACTAAATCTTCTCTTTGTGCCTCCTCTAATACATCCAAGCATTGCTTAAACCATAAAAGAGCATTTTGCCAATAACTACTGTTAGCATTCTGATGTAAATCTGCCATCCGGCGATAACATAACCCCAGGTGAAATAACACTATTGCTTTCCACAGTAAAGAGGAGGAGAAGATAAAAGAAGAAGACAAAAGTAATTGCTCACTTACTTTACCTACTTTTACGCTTTTCCTTTCTCCAACTCTCCTAGCTTCCTGCTGCCATAAAGCCAAGCTTCTCTGATAATGAGCTAAAGCACCATTAATTTGATCGTTAGCGTATTTATCTCGTCCCAATACAACTTCTAAACTAGCTTCTAATCCTGGTTCTAATTTGACACTATATAAACGCAGTAAATCATTGCGAGCGGATTCTATTTCGTGACGATGTTGAGATTTAGGATCTAAATCTAGAGAAGCATTAGATAAAAATCTTTCGGTACCTGCTTCTAAAACTTTGGCAAAGAGACATTCTGTTTCTTGGCTAATTAAAGTAATTAAATCTGATTTTGCCATTTCAAATTTAATAGTGGTTGCAGCCCAGCTTTTAAAATCGGGTGCTAATCTAGAAAGCAATGATGCCACTTCATCTTGTAACCATAATACCAGTGGGAAGTGAAATGTTGTGGCGTAAATATCTCGTGCTTGGTTAATACTGGTAAGTAAGTCGTCAAGGTCGATAATTGACTCTAGACCAAAAACCATTACAGCTGATGGTAAAGAACCTGTAGCAACTAGAGGATTGTCCAGGAATAATTCTGTAGATATTGTGCTGTGTAAAGAGCTAGTTGATGAATTGACAACGATTTCATGTAAATTTATATCTTGAGTCATGGAGCGGAGATGTTCTAACATTTGCTCTCGTAATTGCCGATAATTACACCGGACTAAAATCAGGGCAAATTGACCTTTGGAAAGCGCGATCGCCCGAATCAGTCTTTGCAAAGCATGTTGATTTTCATTGGCGATTGCGCCTGTGATTTGCCACTTTGTCATAACTAAACATCAAGCTAGAAAAAAATAAAAAAATACCACATCAAAAACAGGCTAGGAGCCTTTTAAATTTCTGATTTTTCGTGGCTCATACCCTACGCATTTCGTTACGTCTGAAGATTCCTACAGCCGTCTCCACTCTAATTCAAAATTCATAATGATCAGAAATTCAAAATTAAAGATTGTCTGAATTTTAAATTTCAAGTTTTTATGGCTTTTACCTAGCTATTCATTTTGTTGCCAAGCAATGACTTTTTCTGTTTCTGCCAATGCTGGACTGATGCCAAACCAGCGCCCCAGAGGGTCACGATATTCAAACAGATACATACTTCGCAGTAAGCTTTGGTAATCAGACTCGCCTTTAACCCTTTGCTGCTGCACTACTTCAAATAATAATTCCCACTGGTATTCATCAATCGCCAATAGTAAATCATCACGGTAGTCCTTAATCACGGCTTCTAAACAATTCCTAGAAAAAGGTGGATCTTGCCGTTGCAAGCAGCTATAAAGTAAACCTAATAAATTACGAATATGACCACCACTAACACGACATAGACGATCTAGGGTTTCGGGATAATCAAATAATTCTGTGATGATTAATATCCTTCCGTTCCAGGCAACTTCTGGAAAAGCTCTTGCTAAGACTAATTGGCGCAATAGTGACATTCCTGGTTCGTAGTCACTACCATCTCTTTGCCGCACTAATACCATCGGCAACACCTTGGGCGCAATACCTCCTCCAAGGCGATTTTTTAGTGTCTCGTACTCATTAGAGAAAATTAATGCTAAGGGAATTGTGTAAACTAAGTGACATTTGAGTCGGCGTAACTGTTCGCCTCGATCAATGAAAAGATACTCTGGTTGCGATCGCCCGGATGCAACAGGGCGCATATCCACTCGATCCAAGTTATCTACAATCACTACCAGTCCTTTTTGACCTCGCAGCTTTAGCTGTTCGACAGCCTTTTCTAATACCTCTTCGTTAATCGCTTGTAAAATACTATTGGTGCGTGGTTCTAGATATTGCCTTAATTGATTACGTAACTGGGCACTATCTTTAGTTTTAGCGGTAATTTTGGCAATACCCAAGGACAACTCTGCTTGTGCTGAAAGCTCTATAGGGTTTTGTAAAAAGTCGCCAACTTCTTTAAACAAATTGGTAAAATAACCAGGCTTGAGTTTGATACCAATCCCTTCTAAACTGACACTGACTTGACGGGCTACACTCAACAAAATATCGCTGATATCAATATCTGCCATATCCAGGTCTTGACTAGATTCAAAATAAACTACATGAAATTCTGCCAATTCCAGTTCTGCCTTCAGGCGTTGCAACTCTGTTGACTTACCACAGCCAATGTGACCCGTAAATAACTGGCAGGTTGGCTCATCAGGAGAAATACGGGTAATAGTTCGTTGCAATTCTTCAACAATCTTGCAACCACGTACATCAGCAAAATCTATGTAGTACTGCTGATCTAGCACGTTACTTATGTTTAAAGTGTAACTTGGATTACAAGCCTTGTAAAAACGTGACAGATTTAGTGTCGTTCTCATGTATGTAAAGGTGTATGTAGAGGTATATGTAGATGCAATTTAATTCGTATTTTTTATACAAGTAATCTCTAGCCGAAATGTAGGCACACGACTAACCTGCAAGTTAGCGGTATCTTGCAGGGGACAGCATTCGCGGCAAAACCACTGCCAGTAACTAACTGTCAGTAGTGTGGTAGAGATTAATTGACCCTAATAACATTAAGCATATGTGTCCTTTTTACAGCTGCTGTTGAGGTTTTGACAATCTTTAGCTTTTAATTGACCTAGCAAAAACCTTTATGGTTTTGTTAATCAGTAAAAAACTATTAGAGGGTGTAAGTCTCAGTTTTTATAGCTGATGAGGTAGGACTGGTATTAATTCTAGCAAGGTACTCAGGAATTAGTACAGTGTAAATACCATTTCACATAATGTTTGTCAAGAAAAATCTTCACATTACAGCCTCCCTCCTTAACTACCATGAGCTAGTTAAAAACATCATCTAGATTATGGTAAATTTGTCAATTACTGCTTTGTAGTTCTTTTGGAAGGTATTGGCTGTCACACTACAGTTAAAGAGGCTACAGTTGATTGAAATTAGATACAGAAAACTTGAACAAGAAGAATTACTGGCGTCACAATATCTTTTGCGGTTACTGTAGAGTGTTAATAAAAGTAAAAAAATCCTGAGATTAAAGTGGCTAATACATGCCAACAGGGTTTACTACACTTAATTGATGATACGAGCGCATCAAGGAATTGAACTGAAACCAGAAAGGGGTTTGAATGGCTGGCATAGTATCAGTTTCCCGCACGGATTTAGCCCAGCGCCGCAAGAAGTTACGTCGACAGCGGCAGATGAAAATTCTTCAGGCTATTTGGCGAACCTTTGCCATAAGTGGGCTGGCGGGTGGATTGCTGTGGGTAGCAATCCAACCAATATGGGTGCTAAATGCACCCAAACAAATAGTAATGAAATCAGGCAATCAATTATTGTCGGATGATGCAATTAAGTCACTACTGGTGTTATCCTATCCCCAGTCTTTGTGGCGGATTAAACCGTCTGCGATCGCTGATTCTTTGAAGCAACAACCAACTATTGCACAAGCAACAGTTAGCCGCCGTCTTTTTCCACCTGGATTAAACATCGAAATCCAGGAACGAATACCTGTAGCTATTGCCCAAAAACGCATAGAGCAACACAACACTACTAACAAAAAAGTGACTGTAGGCTTGCTAGATGCCAGTGGAGTTTGGATGCCCTTAGAAAAATACAAATCACTGAATCCTACCAGTAAATTGCCCACTCTCCAGGTCATTGGCTTGCCAGAGCAATATAGTTCTTACTGGACTCAACTTTATCAAGCTGTCAGTCAAAGCTCCGTGAAGGTGGTAGAAATTGATTGCGAAGATCCAACGAATTTAATTTTGAAAACAGAATTAGGAAAAGTGCATCTTGGTGTTCCAAGTCTCAAGTTACCTGAACAAATTAGGTTACTCACCCAAATGCGCCATTTACCAGCAAAACTCAATTCCAGCCAAATAGAGTATATTGATCTGAAAAATCCCGAATCCCCATTAGTACAAGTGAACCAAAAAAAATCGAAAATTGACTCCCAAAATCCTTAGCTCTAAATAACGTGATTCATATATCAAGCGCTCCTAGTAAATCAATAAGTTTTATGCTGATAAAGATATTTATTATTTTGAGTTTTCCAGTAACCTGCGAAAAAATGGGTATTAATTTCTAATTAAAGTGAGAGGATCAATCATCAAATCTCTTCTGAGAGCAAAAGACCTTGAATTGTTATCTTAACATCTAGTTATAGGGTACAAGATGTTAGACAATCTGATGATGGCATCTGGTGTGCAAAATACCTTTTGTCTGTATGGTCTTCGACTAACACCAGCGCGTCAACACAAAATACGTAAGTTTTTCATTAAAGTCTAACTCACAAGCAAAGGACACTAGTAAGAACAACTGATGCTACTCGACTTGTGTAGGTTCCAAAATGTTTTAACTTTGGTAAGTTGAGGATACTTCCAAAAACGGTTTACCAAAGTTGCCAACCGCGACGATAAACCATAAGTTTTGTCAGCGTTGCTTTTGGTGAGTCAGCTTTGATTTCTTTATGCTGTGCTTCCTATTGGGTTGCGAAGCATCTCTGAAATTCTTGGTTTGTTGACGGCACTGGTTACGGTTCTTGTAAGAGAAAATATTGCTCCAACAAAGTGTCCATTAAAACCTACCAAACAACAAATCAATCAGCTATAGTCTGACAAGCAAATTCTTCTTTACCCTTACCGGAAGAACAAGTAAGTAAAAGGCAAATATTGTGTCTTAAGTTGCAATCATCCCCAATGGTGAAACTGATTAACAATATTATTATGGCAAGCAATACTCACCGTGGCGCGACTTTACAAGTTATATCATCCGCAGATAATTGTGAGTGCGGAGTTAGTTTTACTATGTTTGCGTGTATATGTAATCACGTAAAATCATTCTCAGTAGTCAATTTAAAACGAAGACAGAATTGCCCCCAACCGTATTTTTATTGTTTATATGATTGTATTTTATACAATTTAAACACTGTGATTGTGGTAGTTAACCAAAAAATAGCTGAGATTGACAGCTGTAAGATTAATGACCAACTTAAATCATTAACGCAAATAGGTGGAGGACATTGGAAATGCCAAATGGATACTGAAAGAGATTACCAACATAGCAGGGCAGAGATTAATGTCTGGTTGAGGTTATACAGATCAATTTTAAGTAAATGTAGGTATACTTCTCTAGAATCGGCTGTGCGATCTGCTGCATTGAAGGCTTATTCCATAGCAAATTTTCGCACTGCCAATCCTGTTAGGGTTGGAAGTAACGAGAACAATAAAGAACAGTGCCACAATCTATGGCAGTGTCAAACTATAGTTGACTCTTAGGTGAATAACACCTAAAAAAGTCGTTTATCTACCTTTCTGAATGCAATGACACTTGATAATAACCAAGGACTTACCTATAAAAACTCCCAATCTGCGGGACAGCCAGGGTTCTCTCTGGCAGTTAACTCGACGAATCCCTTTAATAACTCTGGGCTAAACTTTGGACAAAATCACGATAATAAAAAGATTTCTCCTGAAAATAGCCGAATTGGTGAGATTGTTCCAGGTCGGGTTGCCAACATCAAAGTCATTGGTGTGGGTGGCGGCGGTGGTAATGCCGTAAATCGCATGATCGAGTCTGATGTCTCTGGGGTGGAATTTTGGTCAATTAATACCGATGCCCAAGCTTTGACTTTGGCAGGTGCTCCTAGTCGATTGCAAATTGGACAGAAACTGACGCGAGGTTTAGGAGCAGGTGGTAATCCAGCCATTGGTCAAAAAGCAGCTGAGGAATCACGGGACGAAATTGCAACGGCTTTAGAAGGTGCAGACTTAGTATTTATCACTGCTGGCATGGGGGGTGGTACTGGAACAGGTGCAGCCCCGATTGTGGCAGAGGTAGCTAAAGAAATGGGCGCTCTCACTGTTGGCGTAGTTACACGTCCATTTGTATTTGAGGGACGCCGCCGTACCAGCCAAGCAGAACAAGGTATTGAAGGACTAAAAAGTAGGGTAGATACGCTGATCATTATCCCCAACAACAAGCTGCTGGAAGTGATCCCTGAGCAAACACCTGTGCAAGAAGCTTTTCGCTATGCAGATGATGTCCTACGTCAAGGGGTACAAGGAATTTCTGATATCATTACGATCCCCGGCTTAGTAAACGTTGACTTTGCCGATGTCCGGGCTGTGATGGCAGATGCAGGCTCCGCGTTGATGGGGATTGGTGTTAGCTCTGGAAAATCCAGAGCCAGAGAAGCGGCGATCGCTGCTATTTCCTCACCTTTACTAGAATGTTCTATTGAAGGGGCCAGAGGAGTCGTCTTTAATATTACTGGTGGTACTGATCTGACCCTGCATGAAGTGAATGCTGCAGCAGAAGCAATTTATGAAGTGGTTGATCCCAACGCTAATATTATTTTTGGCGCAGTGATTGATGATAGGCTCCAAGGTGAAGTAAGAATTACTGTAATTGCCACTGGGTTTACAGGTGAAATACAAGCTGTACCACAACAAAATGTGGCTAATGCCAGGGTAGTCACTCCAACTCAAAAACGACCAACACCGCAACAACCACCCACAGTTAATCCCCCAACCCCAATTCCAGAACCAAAAGAAAAACCTGGATTGGATATACCTGATTTCCTGCGAAACCGAAATAAGCCAAGGAATTAAGTGATTTGGAATTTGAGATTTTAGATTAAATTTACAGTCTAAATTCAGGCTGATGGCTGTATAAAATCTATTATTGCTAGGGTTTGAGCAGAGTTATCCCTGATACCAATTGGTGACGATACACCTCAATGCTACCCATAGAGAGAATAAACTGGGGCAGGAGTCTGCTGATTCTTAATGTCCTGTTGTGCTTCTGATGAAAAGCGGGAAGACTTACCCGACTAAACGGTTGCGATCGCGCTACATCTACCCTCGCGATCCATTGTCCTATGGCTGCCTCTGCTCGGAATAGATGCGGTTCGTAATCAACTGTTCTCTGGCTTTGCTGAAGTTTGAACACATAACCATTTTTCACGTGCCCTGGCTGAATCTCAGCACTAGATACTGCTGTAATTTTTAAGTCAACGCAAGTGAGCATCATATTTTTGAGCTAATTGTAAAAGCCTATAGACAGGTAAGCGGCTTCCCGTAAGGCAGAACACCAAAAAAAGCGAAGGTCAATATAAATTATTTCGGTTTTTGGTTTGTAGAGTCTGTTCAACCCATTGAATTACTTGATGACCAAGGCGCGTGCTATCGAGTCGGTCGATCTCGCGAATTCCGGTGGGACTAGTAACGTTGACCTCAGTTAGGTAGCCACCGATAACGTCAATACCCACAAAAATTAAGCCGTCTTGGCGTAAGCGTTCAGTGATTTGAGCACAGATTTCATGCTCTCTTGGAGTAATTTGGGTTGAAGCGACTGTGCCACCCGCTGCCATATTATTGCGAAAATCAGTACCGCTAGAAAGCCGATTGAGCGAACCAATTGGTTCACCATTGAGCAGAATAATTCGCTTGTCTCCCTGTTTTGCCTCTGGTAGATAGGTTTGTACCATTACTGGTACTCGACCTTGGAGAGTACTGAGTTCGACAATGGAGTTGAAGTTGCGATCGCCTGATTGCAAAAATAAAATCCCTTCTCCAGCTTTATTACCTAGTGGTTTGAGAACTGCTGCTCCTTTTGCTTCAACAAATTGTCGGATCAACTGTTTATCGGCACTAACAATTGTTTCTGGAATTGCTTTGGTAAATTGAAGGGCATACATTTTTTCATTCGCCCCCCGGATGCCACTGGGGCTGTTAATCAACAGGGTTTTGTTTTGGTCAATGTAATCCAGAATATATGTGGCATATAGGTAGGAATCATTGACAGGTGGATCTGTCCGCATAAATACGGCATCCATTGTGTCTAAGGAACTTAAGGAGCGCTGGCTCAACTTGTACCAAAGATTTGCTGCTACCCAGCGTCCCTCTATTAGCTCTACTGGTACAAGTTCCACTCTCTGTAAGACAGCCCAAGCTTTGCCATCCACCAAACTCAGCAGATTTGCCTGAGTTACCCAAACTTCGTGTCCCAAAATTTGCGCTGCTTCCATGAGAGCAACGCTGGTATCATGACAAGGGTCAAGCTGATGAATGGGATCAATTATAAAAGCTAGTTTCACGCTTTCTACCTACCTCAATCACCAGAAAATTTAATAGTTATTCAACTTAGATTATCTCTTGATGATCTCACTAATTGACGTACATGTGTACTGTTAAAGATAACCATTTAGTTTACTAGGTAATGTTTTGTTGTCCAGGCATAGCTTTTTTAAGAAAAACTGCGTAGATGCACAGCACCCTGTCTTTGGATATTGCAATACCTTCTCAACCTACACACTGTTGCTGGAAGCTAGTAATTCATCAAGTTTGCCTTGACGATCTAAAGCATGGATATCATCACAACCACCAACATGCTCATCGTTGATGAAGATTTGTGGTAAAGAGCGTCTTCCATTCGCCCTTTGAGCCATTTTGTTTCTTGCCGTCTCATCTCCATCAATACTGTATTCTACAAATTTGACTCCTTTGTTATTCAACAAACTTTTAGCACGGATGCAAAACGGGCAAGTTCTCCAAGTGTAAATTTCTACTTTTGCAGTCATAAAGTCTTCAACTTAATTTAGTACTTCTTAATTTTAGAACGTTGCCACTAGCAATAGCTGGCAACGTTCTATTTTCCTAAAACAGGATATAAAATTTTTTATGTATTAACCGAGTTGCTCAATGTAGCTATTAGCCTAATATTGTTTACTTATGAAGTGTACTTTCTGATAGGTAGTCCTGATCTGAAAGACTCATTTAAAAAATAATTACCGCTATCTAGCTAATGGGAGAAGAAGTACCTTTGTACTTCTCCACCCAAATTGAATTAGCAGTGTTGCTGACTGCTATAGAGACTGTTTGCTTTTTTGGTGAGTCTCAAAACACCTACAGCAAATAAGCCAAGAGCAACTGCTGTGCTAGGCTCAGGTACTTTTTTTGGTGGAGGTGGTGGGGGGGTATAGTAAGGAGCTTGTCCTTTAAGTTTGCTACTTCCTCCGCGACTAGTTCCAGAACCTACGCTCATTAAACGCACTCCGAAGTTCTGTTCAGAAAATTGAGCCAGCGTTAAAGTTTGTGAACTGTGGGATAGGGTAAATATGGTCGATTGAATGTCGCCTTTTCCATTCCCTATACCTTCCTGACCAATTTCTACCGCAGCATCAAAGGAACCGCCACCACCATTCAGATTGTTACTACCGCTGCCGACAGAGTTAATTGTTCCAGCAGGGCCAAATTTGCTGGCTGTTATATCTGTACCTACTACTTGGAGACCACTGAGGAGCGAATCGTTCAAAATATTAAAGAAAACGCCGCGTATGTCAGCAATTGTGTTACTACCAGTCGGTAAAAAGTCTACCTTAAACCGAACTTTGCCCGCTCCTGCTATTTCGTCATCTAAGGTAAACTTCACTTGAGTATCAGAACCTGTGAATTCGTTGATAGTGAAATTTATAGAAGCGGCGTTAGCAGGGGAAAAGGCAGAAAGTGATATGACAACGGCTGTAGCAGCCAAAACGCCGGGTAATACAGAAGTTGAAAAGGGGTTTTTCATATTGAACAGTACTTACAAAACAGAACGTTGAGACTCAATTGATGAAGAGAGGAATTTGATCAATTGCCATACACTTGACTGATGTTAAAAACATTCAACAAATAGGTCTTACATTAATCTAGACATTCAAATGTGAGTTGTCTATAATACACAACCTATGTTCAAAAAGACTTTATTTTCAGCTTCATATCATGAAAAGACCCAGTAGCAATACTGGGTCTTTAAGTATTAAAAGATAAACTAAGTTACTATATTTATCCACCGTCCACGGCGTATTGAATTAGCTGAGCAAGGCGCTGGCGTAGAGTTTCTAATCCCAAGCGCTGACTCGCTGAAATAAATACCGCTAAAGGAAACTCTTCCCTAGCTAAAGCTAGTGTCTGGCTACTTGCTTGATCAATCTTGTTAAAAGCAACCAGTGCCGGGCCAGGAGTCACTGGCATTTGCGCCAAGATTTCCCTGACTGCGCGAATATGGCTCAACCAAGCAGGATGAGACAAATCCACCAAATGTAGCAAGGCATCGGCTTCTGTGACTTCCTCCAAAGTAGCGCGGAAAGCATCCATTAACGATGTAGGCAGTTCGTGTATAAACCCTACCGTATCTGTAATCAGAATTTCTTGAGGTTCATCAGTTTCGCCATGAGAAATCACTAAGCGGCGTGTGGTAGGATCGAGAGTGGCAAATAACTGGTCGGCTGTATAAACTTCAGCATTGGTGAGAGCATTCAGCAAGGTAGATTTACCAGCATTGGTATAGCCAACCAAAGCCACTGAGGGAACTTCTCGATGCTGTCGCCGCTGCCGTAACCGTGAGCGATGTGCTTGTAATTGGTTCACTTCTTTTTGCAGTCGGGAAATGCGCTGTTGGATGGCACGTCGTTCAGTTTCCAGTTTAGTTTCACCAGGGCCGCGAGTCCCAATACCACCACCCAATCGTGACATCGCCCGACCTCTACCAGCTAGTCGCGGCTGCATGTATTCTAGCTGTGCTAGTTCTACTTGTAATTTACCAGCACGGGACTGGGCGCGTTGGGCAAAGATATCCAAAATTACTTCGGTGCGGTCAACTACCCGGATACCAATTTGCATTTCTAAATTGCGGACTTGGGAGGGTGAGAGGTCACGGTCAAAGACGACTAGATTAACTCCTAGGGTTTGGGCAGTTAAGGCGATTTCTTGTACTTTACCTTCGCCAACTACTGTCTGGGGATGAATACGCGATCGCTTTTGTTGTACTGTCTGTAATACATCTCCGCCAGCAGTATCCACCAACCGTGCTAATTCTGCCAAGGTGTCCTGAAATCGTTGGGGACTTACCTCACTCGTCATTAGCCCCACAATTAGCACGCGATCATGGTCAGCGTCCACTTCCTGGGCGACAAATTCCCGCTGGAATTCTGCCTCCAGATTTTCCACCAAGTCTACTAAATCCTGCTCTGCGAGAGCATCCAAGCTTAGAGGCGGCGATATATTCCAGCTTGGTGATTGTACTTGACTTTCGTCTACTTTGGATGCAGTGGGACTAGCTACCAGGGTGCGAGAGTCTTGGGGTGTCAGATGAGCCAGATAAGCTTCTTTGACGTACCCAGTAGCGCCGCCTCCTCGGCGTGTGAATCCTGTGCCAGTAATATTTAGGACAACCAAAGCATCTAAGCGTTGCAGTGCCATAGCCGTCAGCGCCGCTTCATTAGGCGGTTCTGGCTTGAGATGGGTGGCTATACAACGAATACCACTGAGCCGTTCTGCACCATATCGGGGCAATTCTAGCGGTGGGATTTGTGTTTGACGCGGTGTACCTACGCCTACACGAATCACTTGCCCGCGACGGTTGAGGTAGGCACACACAGGCTGATTGACTTCTGTGCTAATTGCTGCCAAACGCTGGGAAAATTCGGACGTGGTGATGCGATCGCCCGGTATGCGCTGGTGATATAGCCGCTGTAATTGCTTCAGCTGGCTGGACTTTAAACCTTGGAGATTTCCAAAGATAGTTTCTATAGGCGTTTATGACCAGTAAATGGCCCCCCAAATCCTTCTATATGTCTATTTTACAACAGGATCTAGGGTACAAACTCTCTCCTATGAGGGATGGTATCTCAGAGAACAAATTTTAGGTGTCTATTTCACCAGCTTGTTGCAGTGCAAAATCTATCAGTAGCGATCGCAATTTGATTTCAGTTGAGACAGTAGACTTCTTGCATAAATATTTTTTGTCTCGCACCAAGACGCAAATTAAGAGCAATAAAAACTTTTGCAATAAGTTTATGTAAGGGCGATCGCTAAATTAATCGTTACATTGGTTTAGTCTTAACAGCGATTATTGAATCAATGCTTGAAAGCATTCCTCTTCCCTAAGCTCGACTTTATCCAAAATTAAGAACTTAGTTCTCTTGATAGGGCAAAAACACTAGCTTTTTGGCAAAAACTTTTTCTATGTCACTGATTATCGGTGAAATCGAAAAAGTCAAACTAGCGTCACACAAAGCTTTCAGCCTTAGCTTGAGCGTTGCTAGAAAATAGATAAAGTCGAGCTAACTAGTAATTCTGCTTGGCGACTAGTTGTTCGAAAGCTTTCAAAAGTATTAAAGACTCCCTAACAAGTATCAAAGACTCACTAATAAAGAAATTACAAGGAAATGGGGAAATTTCTACTCCCTTGTCTTTGCAAAAGGGAAACTGGGGTTAAAGTATTTCGCCATCGTCTCACTACTGTTTGCAACTTCCCCGACAACCAGTCATCAAACTGCGGATAAATTGGCGATCGCGGCACCAATTCCCACCCAGCAGATTGTAAAATTTCTCTCAATGCTTGCTCTTGAAGATGTGGATAATCAGGATTCACTTCATCTTTTGGCCCAATCCCACCTAAGTCTCGCGCACCAGCTTCGATACAAGCAAGTAACCATTGCTCATCTTTGACTAAATTTGGTGGAATTTGAATTGTAATATCTGGCTGTAAAATCTGACGTGCTTTGGTAATGACTTCTGGTAGTTGATGGGGGTTAAAGGGAGGTGCATCAAGGGTTTGCTGATTTCCTGGGCTGTGAGGTTGCAGGATGACTTCTTGAATGTGATGGTAACTTTGATGCAAATCAGATATGGCTGCCAATGTTTCCCACCAATCATCCTCAGTTTCCCCAATTCCCAACAGTAGCCCGGTTGTAAAAGGAATCTGCAACTCTCCCGCCCATTGTAATTGTTGCAATCTTAGTGCTGATAATTTACTCGGTGCGTATTGATGAACAGTATTTAACAAATTTGGTGTTAATTGCTCCAACATTAATCCCATTGAAACATTCACACACTTCAGCTTTTGCATTTCCTCAAAACTCAGTGGCCCTGCATTAGTGTGGGGTAAGAACTCCATCGAAAACGCTAATTCACACAAATCATAAATCCGCTGAAACCATATCTGACGCCTTGGCGAATGGGGATGTACTTCACCACTGAGTATAAGGATTTCACAGATATTTTGGCTTTGAAGCTGTTTTAGGATGTTTTCTGCTGCTGAGAGGCTCATCCAGGAACTTTTGCCTGGTTCGGTGCGAAAGTTGCAGTACGTACAGCGATTAAAGCACTCATAAGTCGGAACGATTGTATAAGCAGGGCTATAAGTGACAATGCGGGAATAATCAATTGGCATAAAACAGGGTCTATCTTACTACGCCACAATATCTACCTGAGTAAGGTTACGAAAACTGAGCCGATTTAAATTGTCATACGAGATGACTGCAATTAAAGTTTATATTTATTAAACTCTTACTCTCACTGTATTTGAGGCAATTTTATGCTTTAAAAGTAGCACTTTAGAGCTTTCTGCAAGCTTATCTACAGGGTTAATAGAAAAATTTATTTACAAAACACTTTACAAAATGCAATATTTTCTTTAAGATAAATTACAGGTAGCAAAACCTACCTCAAACATTCATACATAAATCGTAATCATCAAACCATGACAGCAACCATTCAACAGCGCAGCAGCGCCAACGTATGGGACAAATTCTGTGAGTGGATCACCAGCACCAACAACAGACTTTACATCGGTTGGTTCGGCGTCCTGATGATCCCCACCCT